>Ga0137412_10000285_pt1 | contig 34510 bp, 42 predicted proteins | sample CZODoug2_1_16fun_FD_122160 | JGI IMG/M metagenome (GOLD analysis project Ga0137412, IMG submission 122160) | Vadose zone soil fungal communities from Angelo Coast Range Reserve, California, USA - CZODoug2_1_16fungal (Hybrid Assembly) | ecosystem: Environmental > Terrestrial > Soil > Vadose zone...
AGGCCCCGATCTCCGTTCTGCCCCATGAGCATCAGGAAGAGGCTCTTCATAGCGGCCAGCCCGCGGGCGCGCCGGATCGCCCCCTCATCTGCTTGCGCGTACATGTCGAAGAACCGTGAGGCCGTGCCCGCGGGTAGCAGCACCCATGCGGCAGCGAGATCCCACGCCGGATCGCCGGCGAACATGTCACCGAAGTCGACGATGCCCGAGAGCGTTCCGTCCGAGACGACGACGTTCGCGGGATGGAGGTCGCCGTGCACCCACACCGGCGGGCCCTCCCACGCGTGGGCCGCAACGGCGTCGTCCCAGACGGTCCGGACGTCGGCAGCGATGTCGTCGGGAGCAACGGCCTGGAAGAAGTTCTCGAAGCCGTCCGTGCAGTTCCTGGGATGGGCTCCGCGGTCTGTAGCGATCGGTGCCTCGGCGGGTGCCTCCACATGGAGGGCCTGGAGGAAGCCCGCCAGCGTGTCGGCCGCATGGGCGCCGCGGCTGATCGTGCCGTGGTCCAGCGGCTCGCCGGGAACCCACGTCATCACGGTCCAGTGCTTGGGGAAGCGCTCGGACGGTTCGCCGAACCGCACCGGGGTCGGCACCGGGAGCGGCAGGCGCGGGGCTAACACGGGTAGCCACCGCCGCTCCTTGAGCTGGAGCTCCGGGGTCGGGTCCATGCGCTGCATGCGCACGGCCAACTCGTCCCCAAGGCGCCACATTTGGTTGCCCCAGCCGCCCGCCACCTCGCGGATGGTCAGCCCTGCAAGGTCTGGATGTTGCTCCTGCAGCATGTCGCGGACCAGGTCTGCGGTGATCTCGATCTCGGCGTCGGTCATGCGAAGTCAGTGTATTGAGGCAGCAGGCGCGCCCTGGCTCAGGCACTCGGCGAACACCGGGCCACCGAGATGCTCGGTGATTGCGACGGCGGTTGGTGACGTCAGGTGGGATGTGTGCGGCCCGGTTCACGATCTTCGAGCATTGATCGCAGGAGCTTGATGTCCGTGACATCCTTGTCGCGCCACGGGCGTCCGTTACGCAGTTGGGGATACTGCTCTTTCATCGCCAGCATCCCGGCCAGGCTCATTGCCAGCACCGACAGTCCCACGACGAGCTCGACCGGCTCGTCTGGGAACGAGCCCGCAGGAAACACCCAGTCGTCGAATCGGCCTTGGGTCTGGATGAACGTGCCGTCGGGCTGGATGTCGAAGTAAGCCGTGCTGAACCAGACGCCGTCCCAGTCATATTCGGTTGCTTCCTCTGAGGGCTGGGTGTCCAGCACGGCCGCTCCCGCATTCGCGAGCAGGCGCTGAACTTCGAGGGCGGCGTCGCGGTTCACCCAGAACTCGATGTCTCCATGATCGCGTGTCACATATCCGATCCGGGCGTCGAGGCCCCAGCCTCCGAACAGCCATGCACGTTGCGCGCCCCGGGTCAGGATGGCTGTGATTAAGCGGATCAGCTCGAGTTGGTCTCGTGTCTTATCGTTCACCGTCACCCCGCCCGGGCCCAACTCTGCTGCTCAGAGGTTCAGCGTAATGCCGTGCCCGACGAGGCCGTGCGCTGTTGGTTTGGTTGCGGTGATCGTGGAGCCCCGCCTGTCTGTTGAAAGCCCAGACGGTGGTGGGCATGCCGTCCTTCGGGCTGGTCGCCGCGCACGAATCGGGAACTCCCTTTACCGAACTAGGTTGACGATCTCCGGGTGTACCGGCGGATGCGGTACCGCAGCCCGGACGTCGAGGACTGCCAGCCGGTGTCCCCGCTGACCGTCCATGGCGCGTCCACTGCCGGCGCATAGACGTCCCCGTCGACCGTCGCGTCGACTTCGGTTATCGACAGCATTGTGGCGTGTTCCAAGGCGGCACGGTAGATCTCACCGCCACCGATCACCCATGCCGTGCTGGTAGGGGCCGCCTGCCGTGGCGACGACTCCGTGGCCGAGGGTGGCTGCCTTGAACGGTGCCGTGTCCTCGGACAGCCGACACGGGATCGCGTTGTCGGCACCGATCACGCAGTCGGGCGTCTGCGCCCAGATCTTCACCATTGGCTGGAATGTCATCGAGGCCTTCGTCGCGATCGCCGCCTTGCCGCCTTGCCGCCTCGGTCGCCCTGGTCGGGTTCGGCGTGGACTCGGGCGTCAAGGTGATCAGCGCGGTTGGGCTGTTGTGGCGACTATGCGCCGCCGTGCCGCAGGCCGAAGTCGCCGAGGAGTCGGCCGCGGGGAAGCGGGCGCTGTTTGTGGTGGCCTCGACTTCCTGCTGGCCGCCTACATCCTTTACGACGCGGTAGGCGCTCTGACCGAGCGTGAGGAACCGCTGAACTCGCCGATGGGGATCGTGTTGTCGGTGCTGTCGCTGGCGATCATGCGCGGCAGCACCGGCCGCTAGCAAGGATTGACGGCGATCATCGTGCTGGCCGGTTCGCTACCCATCGGTCTGGGCGCAGTTGGCGGCGGCGGTCGAGGAACTGCTGGTAGTGGCTGCACGACGTCATCTACTATTGCCTTGTCGTAGATGAGGATGCGGAGGCGTTGGTGTCGGCTAGTGATGTGGATCGGGCGGTGGGGTCGCTTGGTCCGCTGGAGGGACGGATCATGCGGGACGCATGGTCCGGGCGGTGGGGGTCGCGGTTCGTCGTCCGGGACGTGGCGGCGTTGTTTCCCGAGCTCGCCTACACCACCGTGATGACCACGATGCGGCGCTTGGCGGACAAGGGGCTGCTGGTCGCAGAGGCGATCGTGGGTCAGAAGGCCTACAGCTACGAGGTGGTTGGCTCTCCGGCGGAGTATTTGGCGACGGCCAGCCGACAAGAGGCCGCCGAGGTGGTAGCGCGGTATGGCGACGCGGCGCTGGTGGCTTTCGCGGCGAGCCTGGTGGACTTGACGCCGGAGCACCGCCGCCGGCTAGACGAGTTGTCCTCGGGGCCATGACCAGGCCGCGACGGTGGCAGCGGCCGGGGTTGTGGCCGTGGTTGTGGCGTTGGCGGTGGCATCTGGCGGCGCTGTCGGGGCTGGGACTGGTCCGGGCTTTGTGGCAGCCCAGCGCCGCGGTCTGTTACACGATGACGACGGCCACCTGCATCGGCGTGGCGGCTTTGGTGGTCGGGTCCGCCGGTGTCGCGGGCTCGGTGTGCCGGGCGCTGTGGCTGGCGGCGCGGACGCGGGGTGCGGTCGCGGCTCTAGCGCCGGTTGCGGCTCCCGGGGAGCTGACCTGGGTGGTGATGCGGCTCGGGCTCGGCGAGGTGTGTTGCGTGGCGGGGGCGCGGCGAGCCGCGTTCTGCGCCGGGATCATCCGCCCGCGGGTCTACCTCACCCTCGCGATGGCGGAGGCGCCGCCCGATGAGTTGGCTGCTGTGCTGGCACACGAGGCGGCGCACGCTGCCCGTTGGGACCCGCTGCGCCGTGCGCTGACCCGGGCTGTCGCGGATGTGTTCTGCTGGCTGCCACTGGTCTTGTGGTGGGCCGGCCGTGCGATCGAGCGTTGCGAGCTTCGTGCCGACCGGGTGGCGATCGCCCGCGTTGGGGCGGGGCCGGTGGCCCGGGCTCTGATAGCGGCCTCGGATGGTGGCGCACCGGGCCCGGGGACAGCGTTCGAGGGCGTCGGTCCGGCTCGGGTGGCCCAGTTGCTCGGCGAGGACCCGCCGCGGTCCCGGCCGTCCCTCGCGGTCTGCGTGGTTTCGGTGCTCGGTCTTGTTGTGCTGGTCAGCCTCGTTTTGTGTCTCGGCCAGGCTGTGCTACTCGGGTTAACCAGTTGAGCAGGATCGCCGGCCCTGGACAAGCGTGTCCGGCTCGATCTACTATCGGCTAATAGTATTTACGGCGTGTGATAGTAGATCTAGGGCGAAGGGGCTCAGCTCCGCGCCGGGCAAGCGCTCCCGCGCAGCCTCCACCGCCGAGCGGGCTCGACGTTTGCGCTGAGCAGGGGGCCGGATTGGGCACGTCACGGTGACCGACGTGGAGACCAGCCCCGGCGCCGCGTTAGGCGGTGAAGGAGGGAGGCGGCAGTGGACTACGAGGTGGTGATCGCCGGTGGCGGGGCAGCGGGCATGCAGGCTGCCTTGATGCTTGGCAGGGCATTGCGTCGAGTGCTCGTAGTGGATGACGGTAAGCCGAGGAATTCAGGGGCCGAGGCCGTTCACGGCTTCATTACCCGCGATGGCGCCGCGCCCGAGGAGATGTATCAGATAGCCCGTAAGGAGTTGGAGGCATATTCGTCGGTAGAGACACTCGGCGGGCAGGTAACGGAGGCGACTCGTCTCGAGAATGGGTTCGCGGTCGATATCAGTAACAGCACGCGGGTGCGGACACAACTGCTGGTACTTGCCACAGGTCGACGTGACGAGCGGCCCGATGTCGAAGGATTCGACGAACTATTGGGGCACAGTGTCGGGTCCTGTCCGTACTGCCACGGATACGAGTACCGTAACCAACCTCTCGCAGTGCTCGGTAGCAGCGTGATGTCTGTGCGTCTGGCTCTGCATCTCAAGCTTCGCTTCACCGATGATGTGGTGATGTGTTCCAACGGCAGACCGCCGGAGTTGGACGATCAAACCGCGGCGTGGGTCGACATGTACAACCTCGAGATTCGGCAGGACAAGGTTGCCAGGCTGGAGTCCACGGACGGCAAGCTAACCGGGGTTGTGTTCGATAGCGGTGAGACGCTGGCGCGAACCGGCTTGTTCGTCAAGCTGCCCGTACGACAAACTAGCAATCTCGCCGAGCAGCTTGGCTGTGAGCTTCTCGATGATGGTTCCATTCTCATTGACGACGGATGCAAGACGACCGCCCCTGGCGTGTATGCCGCCGGGGACGCGGCCGCGCAGCGAAACGGGCCAGGCATCTACCAGGTCATCCTGGCGGCTGCCGCTGGTGCCACCGTCGGCCTTAGCGTCGATCAGGACCTGTTAATCACGCAGATACAGATCGACATGTTGAGTGATGGATAGGATGCCCTCGAGATCCGGTTACGTTTCGGGGGATAGGACCTGGGCATCTCCGCTTTCGGATCAGGTCTGGCTGGTTCGGTAGCCCAGTTCGTGGATGGCGGCGTGGATCTGGGCTTGGTCGACTTGGGTGGGGTCGACGGTGATGCTGGCGCGGGAGTCTTTGTGGCTGGTACGGCTGCTGACGACGCCGGGCAGGTCGGCGAGGGTGTCATCGATAAGCAGGGCGCAGCTGCCACAATGCATGCCCTGGATATTTAGTTCGAGGGTGGCGCTCGTGGACATCGGGTCTCCTTGCGCTCGTCGGATCTCATTGGGGAGATGGGCAGGGGACAAATCGTCGGCTAGTTGGTGGTGATTTGGCCGGTGTACATGCCCATGCCGCAGACGTAGTCGATGGTTCCTGCGGTGAGAGCGCCGAGCTCAATGCGGGTGTCTCCGGTAGCGGGCAGAATTTTCTGCAGGTTGCGATCGGGGATGGTGAACGCGCGGATACAGCCTTGGGCGTCCTGGGAGCGGATGACCAGGGTGGTCGGAATGCCGGATTTGGCGGTCACGCTCGGGGTGTAGCCATCGCTGGTGGCGGTGATGGTGATCGTCTGGTGCCCGTTCGCCACGGTCGCATTCGGAGGGGCGTCGGGGCTGGGCCCGGAGCCGCCGGCCTCAGTGCTCGCGGCGGTTGAGGTGGTGGTGGTCTTGGTGGCGAGCAGGTGGCTGGCGGCCAGCGGGGAGCCGGCGAGTTCGAGGCCGCCGTTGAGGGTGTAGAGGCCCATGATGACCACGAGGACGCCGGTGGCCAGGGCGAGGCGGCCGCGCCAGGCCGTGGCGGCTTTGCGCGCTGCGTAGCCGAGGAGTGCGAACAGGGGGCTGGTGCCGAGTACGAACACGGCCATGGTGGCCGCGCCGGCGAGTGGTGAGCCGGAGGTCAGCGCGAGGGCTTCCACGGAGAGGGTGACCCCGCAGGGGATCAGGATGGAGGCCAGGCCGAGCAGGGCGGGGGCGAACGCGGTTTGGGCCCGTGTACTGCGCAGCACGACCCGGCTGAAGGCGGCTGGTGGCTCGATGACGAATCGGCGGAAGCCGGGGACGCCGAGCTGGGCCAGCCCGAACGCGATGATCAGCACTCCGGCCAGCAGCTGCAGCGCGGTGTGCGCGCGCACGGACAGTTGCACGGCGGTGCCGACCGCGCCGAGGAGCGCGCCGAGTGCGGTGTGGGAGAGCAGTTTGCCGGCCAGGAACGCCCCGACCGGGGTGAGGTCATCGCCCAGGGTGGCCCGCGTCGGCGTAGCCGTGCGGTGGGCGCCACGCTTTGATCGTGCGCCGAATTCACTGCGCCCAGCTGGGACCCGGGCTGGTGTGGCGGGTTGGCCGGCTCGTCGTTGCCGGGTGATCAGCCCGGCGAGCAGCCCGCCTTGGACGGCGGCGCAGCTCACGCCCCCGGCGAGCAGGCCAGTGAGCAGCACGGCGGTGAGATTCACAGGTCGTAGTCCTCCAGGTGCGGGGGCAACGGCGGCCGGGTCGACAAGGGGAGCGCGTCTGGGCGGGCGGAGGAACACCCAGATCCATTGGTGCCAGTGTTGCCCATGATTCTACTGGGTCCGTACAGAGATAGTAGTTCATATCGTCGCACGATCGCTCGTGGGGGGTGCGGGATTTTGGGGTGGCCATCCCGGGGCCAGCCGCATGGGGGCCGGCTGCCACGCTGCTTGATCCTCTGTTGATCACCGCTTCGCGGCGGCGTATTCGAAGGTGGAGGTGATCAGATGGTTGGGGGTGGTTTCTTCCTCGCGCAGGATCCGGGCATGGGGGCCGATCAGTAGCCGGATGGCGATGCCTTGGGGGTAGGACAGGCGCAGCTCGGTTACTCCCGCGGCGAGGGGTAGCGCGGTGGGGTTTCCGCCACCGCCGGTGTAGGGCTCGGCGGCCAGATAGTCGGGGCCGCTGATCCGCAGGGGGATTTCGGCGCCGGGGTCTCCGGTGTAGTTGCTGGTGACGGCTTGATGGACGGTCATGGTGGGCACGGCGCGCATCGCGGTGAGCATTCGCGGCAGCAGGGCGGTGTCGGGGTGCGGTGGCCACGGGATGTCCATTTGGGCGGGCGCGGCCGGCCAGCGTGCGGCTGAAATGTCCACATGCAGCAGGTTGGGGCCATCGGCCCAGTTCACCGGGCTGGTGAAACAGCCCGGTCCGCAGCCGCGCAGCGTGAGCGTCTGGGAGCCGCTGTTGGGTGTGGAGAGTCGGGCGGCGGCCCGGTAGCCCGGCGGCACCGAGTTGGCGGTGTCGGTGTTGGTGGTGCCGAGGTCGTCGCGGTCGGGGGTGCTCGCCCGGATGACGAGTTGTCCGGCGCTGGCGGTGGCGATGATCGTGAGGTAGCCGGCGAGGGTGCCGGCCGGCACGATCGGCCCGATCGGGGGAGGTGGGGCCGCCAGCGTGGTGGTGGCAGGCCGGGGAGGGGCGGCGGAGACCAGCAGTGCCGCGATGGCCAGGACGCTGATAAGGGTAAGGGATTCGATGCGGGCTTCGCGCCCGAGCGTGGGCGTGTGCGCGGCGATCGAGCGTCGGAGCCGGCGCCGGGCGGCCATCGCCATGGCGATCGCGACGGCGACCCCGGCGAGCTTGGCTACCAGGATCAGGCCGTAGCCGGTGGTGATCAACGCGGCGGGGTGGGCAGCAGGAGTACCGCCTCGAGCGTGCCGGTGAGAATGACCAGCCCGACCAGCACGAGGGCGAGGCGGGAGTAGTCATAGACCAGCGGGCGGATCATCCCGTGGCGACCACGCCATGCGGACGCGACGCGCAGCACGTGCACCAAGGCACCCACCCACACGCTGACCGCGACCAGATGCACCACGGTGAGCGCGGTACCCCACAGCGGGCTGGCGGCATGGGGATGCGCCCGCCAGCTCTCCGCGGCTACCACTGCCAGTAGGGGTACTCCGGCCAGCGCACGGGCCAGGCCTGTTCGCCCCATCGCGGCGGTTCGAGCGCGCGGTGCGCTCACGAGGGCGAGGCTGATCGCGAGGGCGAACCCGGCCAACTCGATCACGAGTAGCCGTCCCGAACCGGTGCGCGGCAGCTGGGCTAGGTCGAGCCCTGCTTGGTTGATGGCGAGCACCACCGCCGCGAGCACCCCGAGCCCGCTGCCGAGCAGGAGCGCTGGGCTTGGCGGATGGGTGGTGGAGTTGGTCTCGCGGGCCACTCGGCGCGCGAGCCGGTCTCCGACCATCCCGCCCAGCGACAGCGCCAACCCGGCGAACAGCGCCCAGCGGGCCGCGACCACCAGCGGCGAATCAAATGATCGACCGCCCTCCACAGCGTCCGCGGCCACCGCGGCGGTACCCACGGCGAAGCTGATGACCCCGGAAACCGGGTCACCGTCATCGGCAGTGACCTCCCAGCGGATGCGGTAGCTCCCGTTCCTTAACGGGACGGTGACCGGGGCGGAGAGCCGTCGCCCGGCCAGTGACAGGGCGACCGGGCCCAGCGGATACCGCGTGCCCGAGGTGTCGGTCAGTCCCACCGCGCCCGGTCCGATGCTGACCGGCTCATCGAAGTCCAGGGTGAGCGCGCTCGGCGAGCTAGGTAGGGCGTAGCCGTCCGGTGGGGTGGTAGCGAGCAGATAGGCGTGCGCCGAGGCCGCCGGCGCCGGCAGCGCGAGCCAGACCAGCCCTAACCACGCCACTGTGCACAGAGCCGCGACCAGCGCGAAGAGCTTCCGGGAGAACAGTATGGCGAACACCGCTGTCTTCCGAGCGGGCGGCGCTGGCCGCTGGATCACCGCGCCTCTTCTACGCGACCAGCGCCGGGGCGGTGCCTCAGCCACTCGTTGCTGTCATCGCCCTGCCGCCGGGCGGGGCATAGTCAGCGCGTTGTTCACAGCTGGCCCCAGTTGTAGGTGCTGGGTATCCGCGGTGGGACGGGCCCGTAGACCAACGCGATCTCGTCGTGGCCGGCCAGGGTGATCGCCCCGGGGTTGCCCGCGACCGGCCGGCCGTTGACGAACGCATGCAGCTGGCCATCGCCGGCCTGCAGCCCACCCAGCTGCGTGGCCGTAAGGGCAACCTGCCACTCGGCGAAGAACTGGGCCAGGGAGAACCGGGCACGAGTGGGCGACTCGACGTGGATCACCCCGGAGGTGTCGTGGGTGTGCAGCGGGCTGATCCGGCCGCCGTCCTGGTCGATCCCGATATCAGCCGGAACCGTAACCGGCTGGCCGTTGACGATGAGATCCAGATGGGCGTGGATGTGCTCGACCGCGCCCTCTGCTCCCAGCAGCGGCAGGCCAGCCTGGCCCACCGCGGCGGGCACATCGCTGGGCGCTGACCATGGCGGCTGGCTGGTGCGTCCGACGGCCGAAGTGATCGGTGAGGCGGGGATGGCGTTCGAACCGGTTGTCTCTGGGCGGCCGGTGTTGTGCTGGGTGACCCACACGGCCAGGACCACCACAAACCCGACGACTACCACTATCCCAGCGCCGGTCCACCATCGACTTGGCCGCTGACCGCGGCGCGCCGCGGCCACCGAGGCGGCGGGACGGTCACGCCGGCGCCGAGCGCCCTTGTCCGCGGAGCTGGCGTTGCCAGGCCTGGTCTGCTTACTCATCGAGCCTCTCTGCCTGCTTGCGGCCCGTCGGGAACGCTGTGTCGGTGTGGGTGGCGGGAGTTGTGATCAGGACTAGCTGGGTGGGGCAGGTTTGTGCGGCACCTGGCCGGTGTCGAGCATGTCCTGGGCGCGCAGCATGCGAACCTCCTCGCGCAGTTCAGCGAGCTGGCGATCGAGCTCGACGTCGTTGCCCGCCGCGCCGTTTCCAGTAGTCGCGCCGCTGCCGCTGGCCGCGCAGCGGCCGCGCATTCCCGGTCGGACGCAGAAGAAGTAGGTCGCCGCGATCGCGGCAACCGCGACCGCTGCGCCCAGCCACGTGGAGGGCATTACTGGGCGCCGGTTCGCCGCGGGGCTTGGGCGGCCTTGAGCTGCTCGATCTCGGCGCGCAACGCCGCGACCTCTCCGAAGCGATCCTCGCCAACGGCCGGGGTCGCTACCGTCGTCTGGGAGTCGCCGCCGCGCTGCCCGCGCATCATCATCCACATCATCAAACCCATCCCAATGGGACAGGCCAGCACCGCCACACCGTAGAACAAGGCCTGCATGGCAAGTCCTCCATCAACTCTGGAATGTGCAAGGGCTCAGTCAATCTACTATCTCCGTACCGAAATAGTAGATGATGCTGGCGTCGATGTCACGCTCGGGTTGCGCTCGCCCCAGGTGGCTCTCATGAGTCGTGATGACGCCTGAAACGCTCGTCAGAGTGGGGTGGTGAACCCGCCGATGGGCACGCGGAGCCAAGCGATGAACTCGCCCCACAACCCGGTCACCAGGAGCATTCCGACCGCGACCAGCAGCACACCACCGGTCAGCTGCATGCCTCGGGTATGGCGGCGCAGCCAGCCGGTCGCGCGTACCGCCCACCCGGCGCCCAGGGCCAGGCCGATGAACGGAAGCCCAAGTCCAAGGCCGTAGGCGACCACCAGGACCAGGCCACGCCAGGTGCTCGGCCCGGCCTGGGTGCCGACGGCCAGGGCGATCACCCCAGTCAGGGTGGGCCCCAGGCATGGCGTCCAGCCCAGCCCGAACACCGCACCCAGCAATGGCGCACCGGCCAGGCCGCCCCGTGGGGCGAGGCGGACTCGAGCCTGCCGTTGCAAGGCGGGCACCAGGCCGAGAAACGCCAGCCCCATGATGATCGTGATGACACCGCCGACGCGCTGCAGCAGCTCCTGGTTGAGCGCGAGCAGGTCGGACAGGCCCAGCACGCTCATCGCCTCGGCGGTGAACACGGCGGTGAAACCGGCCGCGAACAGCGCGGCCGCACCGGCCAGTCGAAATCTGCTCGGCGCCGCCGCTCGTGCCGGGGCCCGCGGGGTGTTCGCGTCCGGTCCAGAGGCCCCGGCAGACGCGGGGTTGAGAGCGGTCGGCGTCACGGTGGGGGTGGCGGCCAGGCCGGTCAGATAGGCCAGATAGCCGGGCACCAAAGGCAGACAGCAGGGTGAGGCGAATGAGACCGCTCCGGCGGCGACGGCGAGCAGACCGGCGATCAGGAGCGGCCCGGAGATGACGAAGTCGGTCAGCCCGTTCATCGGCCCATCTCGGGCATCGACGGCGGCTCTGAAACCTCAACGGCGTGGTGTGGTGTCTCGGCCTGGCTCACTCGAGCGCTGAACTGGCGATCGAGGTGACGGCGCAGGCGTCGCTCGGACGGTCGGCCGTAGCTGAACAGCCGGCCCGCCAACAGGATGCCGGGGGCGAACATCACGCCATGGCGAGACGCGAGGGCTTGGCCTTCCTCGCTGGCTAGCGCAATGTGGCGTACCGCGAGCGGGTAGTCCCGCGCGACCCGCTGGAGCACCTGCTCGGCGAGCTCGCAGAAGTGGCATTCGGATTGGGACAGCACAACAACGTCGATCATCACATCTCAGTCCAGGACGGACCGACCTTCTCGGTGGGCTGGGCGCAGCGGGCGGGCATTCCGGCGCTCAGCCGCCCGTACGGCCGGCACGCAGGTCCGCGGCGAGCTGCTCGGGCGCGACATACATGGTGTACTTGGGTGACCCGCCGTAGTCGGCACGCCACTGGATGTGCCCATCGGGTCCGATCAGGATGAAGCTGTGCCCGTCGCGGTCGTCGCCCATCATCCCGTACTGGTTGGCCTGATACTGCTTGGAGACAGCCAGGTCGGCGTCGACCAGCGCGGGCGCGCTAAGACGGTCATCGGCCATCTTCTGTGCCACCAGGTCGCCCGGACCTGAGGTGATGGTGACCAGCTGGTCCACCCCCAGCCCGGACAATACACTCGGGTTGTTCTGAAGGTCGCGGATTTGATTCCAGCATGGCTGACACCCCAGCCCCTCGTGGAAATACAACAGCACCGTCTTGCCCCGGTAGTCGCTGAGCCGGCTGATCGGGGCGGCGCCGGCGGGGTGGCCGGTGACGTTGGGCAGCGCGAAGTCCGGGGCCAGCGCCCCGACTCCGGGCGAACCGACCGCGTACCGGTCACTTGCCGCGGCGCTGGCGGCGCCAGGCCGCGGGGTTGCCGTCCGATAGATGGCAAACAGCACACCCACCGCGACCACCACGACCACGGCGGCGAGAATCCACGGTGTCCGTGAGCGGCGCGCCGCGGCCACCGGAGTGCTCCGGCCACGGGCATCCGCCCGGCCGGGCCGGGAGCGCTTGGTGGATCTGGTCGTGCTCATCGGGTGGTCTCCCTAACCTCGGTGGTTCGCTCAGCCACGCCGGTGTCGGCTGTTTTCTTGCGGTCGGGCTCGGTCGTGGAGTGCGGCTCGGTGCGGTGAGCTGGCCCAGGGCTGGCGGTGCTGCTCCGGCGGCCGCGGCTGGGTAGCGAGCGGAAAACCAATCCGGCCAGCCCGGCGAGCACGGCGAGGGCCACCGCCCAGCCCGGCAGCCAGGCCAGCGCGTCCGCGGCGCGGGTCGCCAGGTGTTGCAGCGTCGCGGCGGCTCGGGTCTGCCACCCGTCGCTGGACATGGCTGGCCCGGTGAACGCGAGCACCACCGCGAGCAGAGCCATGCCGATCATCAACAAGCCCGACAGCAGCGTGCCCAATGGCATGGATCGGCTCCACCCGCCCAGCCGCGGCGTCACCGTCCGCGCGGACAACAGTCGGGTGGCCCGGTCCCGATGGCGTTCCCACCACAAGCCGGCCAACCCCAACGGGGCGACCATGCCTGCCACGTAGGCCAAACCGATGGTCAGCGCGGCGGGGAACGAGGCCGCCGCGCCGGACAGCAGTGCGACACCAGCCAGCACCGGTGCGCAGCAGGCGCTGGCGATACCGGAAAACGCCCCCAACACGTACGCCTGCCCGAACCCGCCGGTCCCGCCGCCGCGGCCACCGGGCATGGGAAGCTTGGGTGACCATCCGGCCAGCACCGCCACCCCGCCGGCGAACATCAACACCCCGCCGACCAGATAGATCAGCAGATGCTGGCCCAAAAACAACCGGCTCAGCGCCGCTGCGCCCAGCCCGATCGGCAGGATCACCGTGGCCACCCCGGCGCCGAACACCAGCGAGGCGGCCAACACCCCGCCCCGCTGGCGAAACCCGGTAGCCAGATATGCCGGCAGCATCACCGACACGCAACACGGCGCCAAGAGCGCCACGATCCCGCCGAGGAACGACACCAGCAGTGTGGTGCCCACCAGCAGCTCACCCATTGCCCACCCTCACTGATCTACTATCTCGGTACCGAGATAGTAGCAGCAGTAGAGGGACACTCGAGTCTCCCGCCTTCGGCCGCCGTACGGCCCTGCTCTTCTGGTCTCTGTACCGAGATAGTAGGCTGGCTGTGCCTCGGTCGGTCGAAGAATGCAGGGTGGGGATTTCGGTGCGTGTGTTCGGTGAGTTGGAGACGGTCGTGATGGCGCGACTGTGGGCGTTGGGTGGCCACGCCACGGTGCGTGAGGTGCTCGAGCAGATTCAGCAAGATCGGGAGATCGCCTACACCACGGTGCTCTCGACGATGGAGAACCTGCACCGCAAGGGGCATCTGACCCGCGAGCGCGAAGGCAAGGCCTACCGGTACCGCACCGCGCTGAGCCACGCTGAGCACACCGCCGGGTTAATGCGCGAGGCACTCAGTAGCGGCGGGCGGGATACTGAGGCGGTGCTGACCCATTTCGTCGGGGACATGAACGAGACCGAGCTGGCCGGCCTGCGCGACGTGATACGCCGCCGGGCCGAGGGCCGTGCCGATGGTGATGGATCTGGGACGAGCCGGCGGTGAGCCTGGCGGTCTGTCTGCTGGCCTACTCCATGGTGGTGGCCGTGCTCGGTCCACCGCTGGTGTTGTCGACGACTCGGACTGGGGCGGCACCGCGGCTAGGCGTGACGGTGTGGCTGGCGCTGATCGGCAGCGTACTTCTCGCGTGGGCGGGCGGGGCGATGTTGTTTGTTGCCCAGCTGGCGGATTCTTGGGATCACGTCGGTCAGGTCCTCGTTGGCTGCGTGGCCGGGCTGCGGCTGATCGTCCTAGGCGGCTACGGACGTGGTTTGCAGGCTGGGCTAGTGGCGCTGGCCGCGCTGAGCGTGGTCGCGCTGGCCATGCTCGGCGTCCGGGTCGTGGTCGCCCTGTGCCGTGCCCGGCGGCACACTCGCGCGCACGCGCTCACCGCGCTAATTGCCGCCGGCGAGAGCCCTCGTGGGCCCGGCGGCGCACTGGTGATCGACAGTGCCCAGCCAGCGGTCTACTGCCTGGCGAGTCGGCCCCACACGATCGTGGTCACCCGCGCCGCGCTCGAGGCGCTAGGTGACCACCAACTGCACGCGGTGATGGCCCATGAGCAGGCTCACCTGCGCGGACGGCACCACCAGCTCCTGGCGTTCACCGGCGCACTGAGCAAAATCCTGCCCAATCTGCGGCTGTTCACCGATGGGGCCACCGACATCGCCCGACTCTTGGAAATGTGCGCCGATGATGCCGCCGCCCGCCGCCACAGCCGCGACACTGTGGCCGACGCGCTGATCGCCCTCACCCTGCCTTCCCCGCCAGTTACCCCCGTGACGGCGATGGCCGCGGCCGGAGTCAGTGTCACGCAGCGGGTGCAGCGACTGGTGTTCCCGCCCAATCCGACGCCGGCTCGGCTCGGCCTGGCCCTGATCCTGGCCGGGGTGTTGCTGTCCCCGCTGCTGACGGTGGGTATGACCGCACTCGCGCCAATGCTCTGCGTTGTCTAGACCCCTACCGCGCCCCTGCCGATAAGTTCCGCCCGTGTGTGGGGCTGCCCGCCGCGGTCGTGACCCACGGCGGCTTCACAGCCGCGCCCCGAGTCCGCCGAGACTGCTTCATCGGTGCCCTCGGAGGCCGCCTCGACGTGAGTGGACCGGTCATGCGCGCCGCGCTTGGCCTGCGTGGGGGATCGGATTCGAGGGTCGACAGATCTCTCTCGCTTATCTACTGTCTCGGTACGTAGACAGTAGATAAGCGTGGAGGTCGCGGATTGGGTACGAAATCGCGGGCGAAGATGGCGCGCCGACGGGCCCGTAAAGCCGCCGTCGTGACGCGAGTGTCCGGCTCCCCGGCACCGGCCAGTTCCACCACGCCCCACACCCCCACGCAAGCTATGGCGCCCCCGCTCGAGTCGCCGCTGCGATCTCCGGTGCGATCAACCACCAGCACCCAAGATCGCGGGGTCTCCTCACGCGGCGAGGCAGACCCGCGGTCACCGGAGCACAGCCAGGCGGTAAGTGGTGGGTGCGCCGGGGCGATCTCAGATGCTCTTGACTCCCATGGTGTGGCGGCCACGTACTGGCTGGACACCCGGCCCAGCGGGCCCCTGTATTCGGGGATGATCCGGTTTGTCGGGCGCCGGATCGGGGCGGGGGCCGACCGGGGGCCCGGTGACCGATTCGAGCGGATCGAGCCCGTCGATCCCATCATTCCGGGCAGCGGACGAATAGCAGTCACCACTCGGGTCGCGGGCGTGAATGCCGGGAGATGGCGCGTCGCGGCCACCCCGCTTCGCCAGGTCGGCGGCGGCGCGGGTGGCACGGCGCGGTGGGTGCTGGACTCCAGTCAGCACCCCCGAGAGTGGACCGTGCATACACGGCTGCCGGCGCTGGCCTATGGCCCCGGGGTGCGACAGGCGATGTGGCCCGCCCTGGTCGGGCTCGGCGCCGTGGTGGCGGTGCTGGTCCAGGCTGTCCTGCTCCGCGGCGCTCATGTCGACGTGGGGGCCGCCGTCGGCATCTCCGTAGCCGCGGCCGGCGTGGGCTTTCCGGCTGCGAAGCTGTGGTTTCTGACCCAGCACCGCCAACATCCGCGCACGTTCCTGCACTCCGGTGCCTGTATCCAGGGATTCCTGGCCGGTGGCATCGGCGCCCTGGCGATCCTGACAACTCTGGTTCATCTACCGCTGGGCACTGTGCTGGACGCGAGCACTCCCGGGCTGTTCGCGGGCATGGCGATTGGCCGACCTGGATGCTGGTTCACTGGCTGCTGCGCCGGGCGGCCTACAGCCTCCCGCTGGGGCCTGTGGTCATCTGATCGTCGCCTTGGCTGCCGCCGTATACCGATCCAACTGCTGGAAGCCGCGGTCGCCTTGGGTATCGGGCTTGTCGCGCTGGCACTCTGGTTCCGCCCGGCACACCCCGTGGCCGGCATGCTATTTCTCGGCGCCCTCGCCACCTACACCCTGGCCCGCCAGCTGCTGTTCCCGCTGCGCGCCGAACCACGCGCCACTCGGTACGGCCGCGCCGCGACAATCACGGCCTGCGCGGTGACCCTTCTCGCCGCGCTACTGATCTCGATCTCATGAGGATGAGGCGTGCCTCGGCGGCATGGGCATCTACGCGCCGATCAAGCGCATAACCACCGCCTAGCTACGTTCGCTAACGGCCCGTCCTCATCATCTGGTTCATCATCGCCGGCATGCCCTCACGGACGAAACCGGTGACTTCCACCGCGTGGGCGCGGATGGCCCGAGTGATGTCCGGGTCGCTGGAAGTTTCCTCGGCGACCACACCCTTGGACGTGAAGCTGATCTGGCGCCGGTAGTCGCCGGCATGTCGGAATAGAGTCGGCAGGCTTTGGCTCATACAGGTGACCTCGGCGCCCTGCTCGAGGTGGGAGTACATGCTCGACACATGCGCCTGCAGCTGGGCTACCAGGTCCGGAAAGTCTGACTCGGTGGTGGTGCGCACCCCGCCGGGGATTTCCTCCACAACGCGTCGGAGCTGGGTATGCCGGTTGAACATGTCCATGTAGGTGGTCATGTCCGCGCCGGTCGCGCTGCCCATCATCGACGAGCCCGAGCCCATCATCCCCGAGCCTGAGCCCGCCATGCCCCCGCCGGCGGCCTCGTCGGGGCCGGCGGGAGCAGCGTCGGGCGTGGGGGACTCGAACAGGGCGCGTAGGGCATACCCCGCGCCGAGAACGCCGCCCGCGCCGAGCGCGACCAGGGCCGCGCGTCGTGTCACCCTCGCCACGGCTCGCACTCCCCCTCCGCCTCAACGATGGATCGTGATGTCGGCCGGCGGGCGGCAAGCTGGGCAACGTTCATCGCGACCTCTCCCGATCTTGCGAGAAGCACCTCCCGGTGCACCGCGAGGCGGCGGGCCCGGCCTGCCGTCCGTTGGAGCCCCAACCTCGCGGTGTTGCCCCGCGCACGAGGTCACAGCAGACCTGTGACCCGCTGGTGGTATTCCTCGGATTCGATCTCGCCGCGGGCGTAGCGCTCATCCAGGATGTCTCGCGCCGCCGATCGCGCCGGCGGCAAGGCCTGGCTCCGACCGCCGCGCATCAGCGCGTAGGCGACCACTCCCAGCAGCACCAACCCGATCAACACCAGTACGGGCCAGGCCCACAACCAGGCGCCCATCACCGAACCCCAGGCGCTGCCACACATCATGTTGATCCCTCCTCTTCATCGCCAACCACCGCGGCTATGCCAATCGCCGCGAGATCAGACGGTCGGTCCCCGGCGCCCCGGATACTCGGGCACCGGCCCCGCCCACAATACTATCTCCGTACGGAGATAGTATTTGCTGTGTGAGCAAGATGCCCCGCCTCGCGCGCCGTGACCGTGGCGCGACACCTGAGGGCCAGGTGTTCCACCTTGCCCCACCCCACCTAGGGTGGGGTACGATGCCCGTGTGGATAGCCATCAGCGAGCCGTGGTGAACCGGTTGAAGACCGCCCGGGGGCACATCAACGGGATCATTTCGATCGTCGAGGACGACGCGTACTGCCCGGATGTGATGAAGCAGCTCTCCGCGGTGCAGGGCCTGCTGGAGGGCGCGTCCCGGGTGATGTTGCGCCGCCATTTGGAGTCGTGCGTGGCCAAGGCGATGCAAGAGGGCCGCACGACCGAGATCGTGGACGAGTTGATGGACACGTTGAAGTTCGACAAGCAGGTGTTCGCCACCCCGCCACCCGCGGTGTCGGACGCGCTGCTGGCCACCCAGTCACCACCCACCGAGCCGACTAGTAGGTCAACGGGCGCTGAGCCGGTGGCCAGCGCGGGGGAGGAATCGGCATGACCAGCGGTGTGCGGGCCGACGAGGGGATGAGTCAGCAGTTCACCGTGCGAGGCATGACGTGCGGGTCCTGCGCGGCGCGGATCCAGCGCACCCTGGGCAAACAGCCCGGTGTCACCTCGGCCGAGGTGAACTATGCCACCGGGACCGCCCGTGTGGTGCTGGCCGAGCCGGCTACCGATCATGCCGCCGCGCAGGCGAGGACCACCGCGTTGGTGGGAGCGGTGGCCAAGGCCGGCTACCAGCTCACGCCGCTCTCCCAACCAGGGGCATCATCGCCAGCCGCGCCTCAATCCGAGCCCCGCGAGGCGGCCGGCCCGGCGATCGCGGACGTGAACGGACGCGCCATCGCGTCTCCGACCGACGTGGGTGGCCGTGGTCGCCCATCTGTGGCTGAGTCAGCTCCGCCACCGGCGTCCGCGCCGGCTGAGGAGGACGAGGAGGCTCGAGCGGAGCGGGGATGGCTGCGCCGGCTGTACTTCGGGGTCCCGCTAGCGCTCGCGGTGGGAGTGCTGGCGATGGTGCACGGCCCGTGGATGCACCAGCCCTGGGCGGGGTGGGTGGAGTTCGCGCTGGCCACTCCGGTGCAGTTCGTCATGGGTTGGCCGTTTCTGCGAGAGGCCGCGCGTCGGGCCCGTTATCTGACCGCGAGCATGGACACCCTGATCGCGGTCGGCACGCTGACCGCGTATCTGTACTCGGCCGCACAGCTGTGGTTTGGCGGGCACCGCTACTTCGAGAGCTCCGCACTGATCATCGCGCTGCTGGTGCTGGGCCGGTACTTCGAGGCCCGCGCCAAACGCCGCGCCGGGAACGCGCTGCGCGCCCTGCTGGAGCTGGGCGCTAAGCAGGCCCGGGTGCTGCGCGATGGGGCCGAGGTGATGGTCCCGGTCGAGCAGGTCCAGGTAGGGGATCTGATGCGGGTCCGGCCAGGGGAGAAGATTCCCACCGACGGTGAGGTCACCGACGGCGCGAGCGCGGTGGACGAGTCGATGCTCACCGGCGAGTCAGTCCCGGTGGACAAGATCGTGGGCGACCCGGTGGTGGGGGCGACGGTCAACACCAGCGGGGTGCTCACCGTGCGGGCCACCGCGGTCGGCGCGGCCACCGCGCTGGCCCAGATCGTGTCGCTGGTCACCGCCGCGCAGGCCGGCAAGGGGGCGGCGCAGCGGCTGGCCGACCGGGTCTCAGCGGTCTTCGTGCCGACTGTGTTTGTGATCGCGGCGGGCACTTTCGCCGGGTGGTGGCTGTTCGGGCATGACCCGGTCACAGGGTTGATCGCCGCGGTCGCGGTGCTGATCATCGCCTGCCCGTGCGCGCTGGGCCTGGCCACCCCGGTTGCGATCATGGTCGGAACCGGGCGAGGAGCGAAACTAGGTATCTTGATCAAGGGCGTGGAGGTGCTGGAACGCACCCGCACCATCACCACGGTGGTGTTCGACAAGACCGGCACCCTCACCCGAGGCCAGATGTCACTCACCGAAGTGATCACCGCCGAGGGTGTCGACCGGACCGAGGTGCTGCGCCGCGCCGGCGCGGTCGAGGCCGACAGTGAGCACCCGATCGGGGCCGCCATCGCCGCCGCCGCCCGCGAGCAGGCTGGCCAGCCGCCGACCACCAAGGACTTTGCGGCGCTGGCGGGGCGTGGGGTACGCGCCCAGATCGAGACCGGAGCGGGGCCCGTGACGGTGTGGGTGGGCCGCCGCGGGCTGCTCGCCGAGGCCGGATTGGTGTTGCCCGCCCGGCTGGACAACGAGGCCGCCCGGCTGGAGCGGCTGGGTCACACCGCGGTGTTCGCTGGCTGGGACGGCCAGGTGCGCGGCGTGTTGGCGGTGGCCGACACGGTGAAGGACGACGCCGCCCAGACCGTCGCGCGGCTGCATCACATGGGTCTCAAGGTCGGCATGATCACCGGCGACAACGCTGCGACTGCCTCGGCGATCGCCGGGCAGCTGGGCATCGACACCGTGCTGGCTGAGGTCATGCCGGCGGACAAGCAGACCGAAGTCACCCGGCTGCAAGCCGCCGGTGAGGTGGTGGCCATGGTGGGTGACGGGATCAACGACGCGCCCGCGCTGGTCGCCGCGGATTTGGGCATCGCGATCGGTACCGGCACCGACGTGGCCATCGAGTCCTCGGATCTGACCCTGATGCGCGGCGAGCTAGCCGGGGTACCCACGGCAATCCGGCTGTCGCGGCGGACGTATCGCACCATCCTGCAAAACCTGGGCTGGGCGTTCATCTACAACGTCGCGCTCATTCCACTTGCCGCGGCCGGGCTGCTCAACCCGATCATCGCCGGCGCCGCGATGGGATTCTCCTCAGTCAGCGTGGTCGCCAATTCGCTGCGACTGCTGCGCTTCACCGCCGACCTCACGCCAGCCACGAAACCCGCGCGGAGACCCACCCGGCGAAACCCCGCGCGCACGGGCAACTCCTCGGCCTCTATGTCTATCGGGCAGTTCGTGCGGGTCCATTTGCGTGACGGCGGCGTGGTCGAGGGCCATCGTCGCAGTTCAACGATGCTGCATGCGCCGGTACTGCTGCTGGACCCGACCGCCGCGCGCAACCCCGACGGCAGCCTCCGGCTTCCCCGGGCCAGCGACGGGTTCCTCCCCGAGGCGCACATCGCCCGCGTTGAACCCCTCGCCCCCACCGCCGGGACTACTCCCCGGATCGGAGCCTGACCGTGCCCGTGCTCCCCGAGGAGATCATCACCGCCAGCTTCCAGCGACGTCTGTGGCGCGGCTACCGCCCCGATCAGGTGCGAGCCATGCTCACCCGCGTCGCGGCCGACTACGCCGCGGCCATCGAGGGCATCGCCAGACAGGCCGAGCGCACCCCCGAACAAATCACCCGGGCCCGCCGCGAAGCCGACTCCGAAACCGAGGCAGCCCGCCAACGCGCCCAGAACACCGCGGCGGCGATCATCGGCCACGCCGAACAATCCGCCCGCGCACTCACCAGCCAGGCCGCGACCCTGCGCGAGCAGGCCCAGGCCGACGCCCGGGCCGCTCGGGCCCGACTCGAGGACGCCGACGCCCACGCTCGCCACCTGGAACAGAACGCGCGGCAACGCTTGGACAGCCTGCGCGGCGAGATCGAACACCGCTGGGATCGGATCGTCGCCGCGGACCGACGCCTGGACGACCGGGTGCGGCAACTCGAACGAGCTCTGGCTGCGCTGCGCTCCCGCGCCGCACTGCTCGACCAACTGACCGAGGTTGAAGAGCTCATGGCCACCATCCGGGCCGAAACCCGACCCGACTGGAACCACCCAGACACCAGAGCGCCTACCATCCGCGACGGCCATCCGGCAGACCGTGACTGGAATTCCGGGCGCCCCAACCAGGACCGCATCGACGATCCCGCGACCCCGGAACGCGGCACCAACGATGGCGGCGAGCACGCCGGTCATTGATCGCCGCCGTCGACGGGCTGGAGGCCATCGCACGCGATGCCTCCGACCGCGTGACCTACCGCGTGGCTGAGCGGCCGCGGACCCAGGTGTAGCTGTTCACTGTTGGCGCCCTCGATACCGCCAGTGGACCCCCTCACCCCACCGTGGGCCCGGCCGGCGTCTGCGCCACGGCGGCGAGCAGCGGCGGGTGCGCGAGCACGGCGAGGCCGAGGCAAACCAGCGCAACACCCACGACTGTGGCCAGCAGGGCGCCGCGGCGCCAATGCTTCTCGGCGAGGAAGATCACCGCGATTCCGGCCATCCAGGTCAGGTTCATCAGTCCAACCACCAGGAGCACGGCCATCAGCGCCCAACAGCAGCCAAGGCAATACAGCCCGTGTGAGAGCCCGGTGCGCAGCACGCCCAGCGGGCCGGATCCGAAGTTGTGGGTGGCCAGGAACGTCAGTGGGCTTCGGCAGGCCCGCGCGCAGGTCTCCTTCCAGCGGGTGAACTGATACGTCCCGGCCAGGACGAGCACGACCCCACCGGCACGAACGACCCACGTCGAGTCCTGCGCGAGGTGCCGGAAACCAACCAGCACGGCCAGCGGCAACACACCAGAGACCGCCCAGATCAGGAGATAGCCGGCGACAAACCCCACGGTCGGCGCGGCGCCTTCACCGCGACGTCGCACGACCATCCGGTGCAACAGCACGATCGGCGCGACCGTCGGGAACATCATCGCCACCGTCATGGTCGTCCACATCCCGAGGAAGACCACCGCTCCCATGTCGAACGGCATTGCGCCGCCGCCGACGCTGGCGAAGCCCTGGACCATCGAGGACATCTCGCGTGCGTTGCCCAAAGTCATCCACCACGCCGCCGCGGCGAACCCGAGCAAGACAGCGACGGTGAGTAGCGTCACGCGCAGCTCGAGCACGCGGTAGGCCGAGCGCGGGCTGTCCTCGGTCGCCCTGGACGCGGTCATACTGATCCCCGTTCGTAGCCTCCAGCTCGGGTCGGACCGCGGTGGTCAGAACCGGCCGGCGGCGGCCGAGGGGGCCATGCGGTTCTCGCTGGACCAGTTGACCTCGGCGTAGTAGGCGTTGTTTCCGGCATGGTCGAAGGTGACCCCGTCCACGTCGACCATGTTCACCGAGGTCGTGCCGATCCGACCGTCCTGGAAGATGAACCCGTCCGGCAGCACCAGGTGGGCCTCATGTTTGTCGCCGGTGACCGGGTTGGTGAAGCTCTCCATGTTGATCTCGAACTTCGAACCGACCTGAACGCGCGAGTCGTTGCCGTTGTCTTCGATCTCGATCCGCTCGAAGAACGGGCCGTGGATCTCACTGACCGTCGCGGCGAGAATCTCCCAGGGCAGGCCGGGGTCTTCAGCGGTCAGGATCGACACCAGCGCTTTCTGCTGTGGCTCGTTGCCGTCGACGAACACGGCCATGGTGCCGTTGCCCTCGTGGATCGCGCCGGGCCACTTGACCGAGCCGGCGACCTTGGCGCCAGCAAGATCGACTCCGTCCCGTTCACCCTCGATCACGTCGAAGACGATGCTTCCCTCGCACTTGCCGTGCGTCGGAAACCCGTTCATGTTGCACGGGCAGCCATATGCACAGTTACACGCCTCGTAGTACTTGGCCCTGATGCGCCACGACATCGCTAGTCCCTTCCGCTGCGCGACCGCCGACCCGGCCGGGGAGCGGCAGGCTAGACCCCTCACAGGCCTCCTGGGAATCGGCCAATGTGACGACGCGTCAGCTGGGTCACTGCTCCCCAACAGAGCGCGTGGAGGGCGCACCCTGCGCGGGGTGGATTGCAATGAATTCCGCGGCGGCGGCCTCAGCGGGAGCACTGGTCCGGACGGTAAGCGATCCGGCCCGCCGCTGCTCAACCTTGTGCGGATCTGAGAACCCGGTGTGCGTTCAGAGCGTGGCGCCGGGGCTGACGCGAGGTTTTGGCCCCCGCAGCTTGCGGAGCTGGCTGGCGCGGGTGAACGCGTACCACCCCAGCGACAGGCCGCTGATTCGTTGGTCGGGGAACCGCGCTCGAGCTCGCCCGATGAGTTGTCGTCCAAGCAATAAGCCTTCGGCGGCCATGGCGATCAGCATGGCAATGGCGAACACGCTGAACAGGCTCCGGGCCTGCGCTATGGGCACCAGCAGCGAGATGAACACCAGTCCAGCCAGCGGCATGAACAGACCCATCACTCGCCGCCGCGAGTCGACCACGTCCCGCGCGAACGCCTTGACCGGGCCACGGTCACGGAGCGGGAGCGCACTGTCGTCCCCAGCGAGCCGCCGAGCTCGGCGATCGGCGGAGTCCTTGCGCCGCTCGTCGCGGCTGGCGCGATTCTTACGGGCCAGCTTCTGCGCTTCACGTTGGGTCCGCGGCGGCGTCGGGGCAGGTCCCCGACGCTTGGTCTCGGCGTCGCGTCGCTTCGGGGTCGGCCGACCCTTGCCGGGAGAGGTGTGGCCCGCCGCGCGGGTCGGGGTGTCGGCGATGTGGTCACTACCGGGGTCGCCGGCGGTGCCCGCGTGGGCCGTTGGGCCCGGCACCGTAGCTTCGACAGTGGGTCGTCGGCGGGGAAACCTCACAGCGCAAATGCTAGCTGGCTCGAAGCCTATCTACTACCTCCGTACCGAGACAGTAATTGTGCCGAATCACCCACCGATGTCAGACCGAGCTCGGGGTCGTTGTCGGTGAGATCGGGTCATGGACTGCTGTGGGGAGACGCACACGGAAGGTTGCGCCGCGGTTGGGTTCACTGTCCACGTGGACGTGGCCGCCGTGGGCGGCGACGAGTTCGGCGACGACAGCGAGCCCGATTCCGGAGCCGCCGGCGCGTGCGCTGGGGCTGCGGAAGAAGCGATTGAAAACGTGCGGCAGGTCGTCAGGGGGGATGCCGGGGCCGGTGTCGGCGACCTCCAACGCCGCCCAATGGCCGTCTTGGCGCAGGGTGAGGGTGACGGTTCCGCCGGGCGGGACGAACTTGCGGGCATTGGTGAGCAGGTTCGTCACGATCTGGCGCAGCCGCACGGCGTCGGCGTCGACGGTCACCTCGTCGAGGTCGCAGCGTAGAACCAGGCCGGCCTCGGTGAAATTCTCGGCCAGCCCGGACGTCAGGTCGTGGACCAACGCAGTCAGCGATGTCGGCCCACGGTCGAGGGTAAACGTGGCCGCGTCGGCGGAGGCGAGGGTTTCCAGGTCCTCGACCAGCCGGGACAACCTCAGCGTCTCGTCGTGCAGGGAGGTGATGACCTGTGGCGTTGGATCGCTAATCCCGTCTTGGACGGCTTCGAGTTGGCTGCGCAGGATCGCCAGAGGAGTGCGGAGTTCGTGAGCGACGTCGGCGGTGAACCCCCGCCGTAGCTCGTCTTGTTTCTCAGCTTGGTCGGCCATGGAGTTGAACGAGGCGGAGAGCTGGCCGATCTCGTCGTTCGAGGTGACGACGACGCGGCGGTCGCGGCGGCCAGCGGCGAGGTCGTTGGCGGCCGCTGTGAGTGCGGCGACCGGCGTCGCGACCCGCCGGGCGAGGACGATCCCGAGGATGAGGGCGATCAGGCCGGCGACGAGGCTTCCTACCGCGAGCAGCCGGTTGACCGAGTCGCGGAGGTTCTGGTCGATCGCGGGCACCGCATCTTGGGGGACGCGGACAACGAGGGTTCCCACTCGCACCGTGTCCACGGTGATCGGCAGTTCCCGGGACGGGCCGAGTTCGCCGGTTCCCATCATCGTCCGGTGCATGGCCAGGGTGGCGGGGTCGACGTCGGCGTCGGCCAGCGACCACATCGGTTGCCCGTCGGCGCCGAGGACCTCGGCCTCGGAGCCGGTCATTGTCACTGTGGGCGCGAGCTGGTTGAGCGATTGCGCATTCCACCCGTTGTTGCGGCGGTAGTCGGCGGCGAACAGTGTGACCAGCTGGTCCTGGCGGGCCAGCTGTTGGCTGGCGAGGTAGTCGGTGAAGCGGGCTTGGAAGGCGGTGTTGACCAGGACCGCTGTCAGCACGGCCGCGCTCACGCCGACGATGGCGAATGCCACGATGAGCCTGCGGGTGAAACGGCCGGCCGGCAGCCTAGGCATCGCGGTCCACCCCGAGTTTGTAGCCGACCCCGGGCACGGTGGTGATCAGCTGGAACGGCGCGGTGTCGGCGAGTTTGCGGCGCAGGTTTTTCACGTGCACATCGATGGTGCGCTCGTAACCCTCGAAGTCGTAGCCCTGGACCCGGGTGACCAGCTCCAGCCGGGTCCACGCCCGTCCAGGCCGGGACGCCAGTGCGGTGAGCAGGTCGAACTCGGTCCGGGTCAGCTCGACTGGCAGTTCCGCCGCCCGTACCTCGCGCCGTTCCGGATCGATACGCAACTGGCCGGCACCGTAGGAGAGCGGCTCGGGTGCGCCGGGGGCGCCGCCACGAGTTCGGCGCAGGATCGCCTCGACACGGGCGACGAGTTCGCGGGGACTGAACGGTTTGACGACGTAGTCGTCGGCGCCAAGGCGTAGTCCCATCACCCGGTCGCTCTCTGCCGACTTCGCGGTCAGCATCACCAACGGAACGTCACTGGTCTTGCGCAGCAGCCTGGCCACCTCCTCACCTGGCAGGTCGGGCAGCCCAAGGTCCAGGATCACCAGATCCGGCGAAGCGGTGGTGGCCAGCGTGAGCGCTCGCTGCCCGCTGTCGGCCTCCAGCACGGTGAAGCCGTCCCGTTCCAGGTAGTCCCGGAGCAGCCGGCGCAGCTTGGGCTCGTCGTCGACGACGAGCACTGTCCTTGCCATGGTCGCCTTCCGCCTGTGATTCGTGGAAACAGATCGGCCACACGGTGGCTTCATAGGACCTTCATGACACGTCCCTAGCGTGAGTTTTGTCAGACCGGACCGCGCACGAGATACGAGGTCATTGTGAAGCGTAGGACGATTGCCCTGGGTGTGGTTGCCGTTGTGCTCGGTGTCTTGGGTGTGTATGGAGTGACCGCGGCGTGGGTGGCGCAGCCGAACCAGCGCCCGGCCGTGACCGCTATTGGTCGGCAGGCAGCTTCTACCAATGATGGCGTGTACTTGGACGCGATGATGCGGCGCCATGTCGAAGGGCTCCCAGCCGACACGCGCGACCAGGCCCGGCGGATGCACGAGCAGATGAAGGCCGCAGCGCCCCAGATGACGAACACGATGCAAGGCGGCAGCGGCTCAATGATGGATTCGATGACAGCAACGGGCCGATGATGGGCGTCCCCGCTGCCACTTCCGGAAATGTTGCGGAAATCGTCGTGCGAAGGTGTCCCGTTTGCCTGGATGTGGGGTAACGCGATGGTTCTGGCCTACCTGCCGAGCCCACCCAGCCCATATCTGAGCGTCGGTCCGCTGATGCTGCACTGGTACGGGCTGATGGTGATCCTCGGCGTGATCGTGGCCGTCCTAATCGGCCAACGGCGCTGGGCGGCGGGCGGCGGCGCGAAGACCGCGGTCACGGACATGGCGATCATAGCGGTGCCGTTCGGCCTTGTCGGCGGCCGCCTCTACCACGTCATCACCAGCTGGCAGCTGTACTTCGGTCCCGGGGCCCGACCAGTGGAGGCGCTCTACATCTGGCAGGGCGGGCTCGGGATCTGGGGTGCGGTCGCCGGTGGCGCGCTCGGGGTGTGGATTGTCGCCCGGCGCCGCGGAATCGACTTTGCGGCGTTCGCCGACGCGATGGCTCCTGGCTTGCTGGTAGGCCAAGCCATCGGCCGGATCGGCTGCTGGTTCAACCAGGAGCTCTACGGGCGTCCCACTAGCCTGCCCTGGGGCTTGGCGATCGACCCCTCACACCGCCCTCCCGACAGTGTTGACCAGCCCTACTACCACCCGACCTTCGCCTATGAGGCGCTGTGGAACCTCGCCGCTGCCGGGCTGATCGTGTGGGCGCAGCGGCGGTTCGGACTCAACCGCGGGCGGGTGTTCGCGCTGTATGTCGCCAGCTACACCGCTGGACGCGCCTGGATCGAAATGCTGCGCGTCGACCCGGCGAACCACATCCTCGGCGTGCGGCTCAATGTGTGGACCAGCGTGGTGCTGTTCCTCGCCGCCCTGGCCTATCTCCTGCTCCGACACACCGCGAACATCACCACGAACCCGGGGCAGGCCGTCATGGCGGCCGCCGCGACGCTCCCAGCCACCTCCGCCCACCCGAACCCCCCAGAAGTCAGCGCCCGGGGCGCTGTTCGCCACCCAGCCACGAACTCAACACAAGGAAAGGACGATCAACGATGATGTACGGACAGTACGGAGGATTGACCGCGATGATGGTCGCCTCTGGGGCGTTCTATCTGGTCTTGCTGGTCCTGGCGGTGCTGGGCATCGTGTGGCTGGCCCGCGGCTTGCGCCGCCCGTCCGGTGTGGACGCGGTCGAACGCCCGGAAGAGGTGCTGCGCCGGCGCTACGCGTCCGGCGAGATCAGCGACGAGGAGTACCGCCAGCGCCTCGCCGGGCTGCACGCCTAACCACCACCCCAACCCCGCCCCATACTCCGCCGCGCGCGCGCCAACGCACGCGCGCAACAGAGCCCAGCCAACATCCAACGCCAACATCCAACGAAGAAAGGACCGTGATCGACCCATGGCTGACACCGACCAGCTCGAGGTGGCCATCGGCACCGGCCTGGACCTCGAGCACTATCCACGCGAGATCGTATTGACCGGAATCGAACAGAGCCCCGCCATGCTCGAACTCGCACGGCGCCGCGCCGAGCAGAACGGTGTGACGGGCAACAAAACCGCGCCCGCACCGTTCGTTCACGACTCCCACACCGCTCGGTAACGAATTCTCACCAATCGAGGAGTGATTCTCTCATGAAATGTCTGAACAAAAATGTTCTCATTGGTATCGGCGTACTCGTGCTCGCCGTGATTATTCTGCACCCCCCGTGGCTTGGTGCCGCGCTACCTCTGCTGATATTCGCCATTTGCCCGCTCGGCATGTGGTTCATGATGAAAGGCATGAACAACGGCCAGGGCGGTTCATCGGGCACAATGTCGAGTACTCAGCGCGGCGGCGACAACGACGGCTGGTCAGAGAGCCGAATGCCGGACGATCCGTTTCCCGAGACGCCACGAACGCACCGAAAATGAACCACTGAATTAACGGATCCGGGAAAAGGGTTGGTTGGCAATGGCCAGCGACTGCCCGCGGCGGACCACGGTCGGGGTCTACCTGCTGGACGCCCTGCCGCACTCTGAGCGCGAGGCCTTCATCCGGCACCTTGCCGGATGCGAAGTGTGCTGGGCCGAGGCAGAGGCCCTGGCTCCGGTCGTAGACCTGCTCAGTACAGAGAGGAGAGACAGGCCATGAGTGTCGTCGATATTGGAGTCGTTATTGGAGCCGGTGGGGCCATCGTCGTGCTCGCCTGGTTCTTCTTCGGGCCGAAGAAGGCGCATTTGGCCGAGGTGCGCGGTGGTGTGCAAGAGGTGGAGGTCACGGTTAAAGGCGTGTACTCGCCGGATCTCATCCGGGTCCGCCAAGGCGTCCCCGTCCGCCTGGTCTTCGACCGGCGCGAGGGCGCGGACTGCACGTCGCGGGTGGTCTTCGCCGACCTCGCGATCAGCAAGTCGTTGCCGGCATTCGGCAAGACCACAGTCGAGTTCACACCCGAGAAGGCAGGTCGGCTCGGCTTTGCCTGCGGCATGAACATGGTGCACGGCACGGTGCTAGTCGAACCGGCCTCCAGGAAAATCAACACCGGATCGGCCACGGCTGCTCGGGGCGCGATCGCCGCGGCCGGGCGCCCGAACATGAACGGGGTAATCCCAGGCAGTGCCGAAAGTAAGGATGCCGCGGATGCCGAAGACGCCGCGCGGCGAACCGAGATCGTCGACCTGTCCCGTCGGGTGCTCGTCGGTGCGATCCTGTCCGCCCCTGTCGTGTTGCCAACCATGCTGCATGAGTTTCTCGGCATCGGCGTGCCCGAGCTCCTGCTCAACACGTGGCTGCAGTTCGCATTGATCACCCCGGTGATGTTCTACACAGGCTGGCCGATCCACCGGACCGGGTGGCTGGCGCTGCGGCACCGCAGCGCCGAGATGAACACCCTGATTACGCTGGGCACAACAGCTGCCTACGGGTACAGCCTGCTGGTGACCCTGGCCCCGGGCGTGCTACCCACCTCAGTCCGCGAGGTCTACTACGAGGCGGTCGGCGTCATCCTCACCCTGATTCTGCTTGGTCGCCTATTCGAAGCGAAGGCCAAGGCGGGCACCGGTCAGGCGATCCGCAAGCTGCTTGGCCTGCGGGCCAAAACCGCCCGTGTCATCCGGGACGGAGTCGAGCTGGAAGTCCCGGTCGAGGACGTCGTGCCAGGCGACATCGTCGCGGTCCGTCCCGGTGAGCAAGTCCCGGTGGATGGAGTCATCGTTGATGGCCGCTCCATGCTGGATGAGTCAATGGTGACCGGAGAGTCGATCCCCGTCACCAAGGGCCCCGGCGACAGCGTGGTCGGCGCGACCGTCAACCAGACCGGGGCGTTTCGCTTCGACGCGACGAAGGTCGGCAGCGACACCATGCTCGCCCAGATCGTTCGGCTCGTGCAGCAGGCGCAAGCCTCCAAGGCCCCCATCCAGCGGGTCGCGGACGCCGTCTCAAGCTATTTCGTCCCCACGGTGATCTTCGTTGCCATCGCCACCTTCGCCGTGTGGTTCGTTGCCGGGCCCGCGCCCGCCGGCACCCTCGGCCTGGTGTCCGCCGTAGCGGTGTTGATCATCGCCTGCCCCTGCGCGCTGGGACTGGCTACCCCGCTGTCCATCATGGTCGGCACCGGCAAGGGCGCCGAGGCGGGCATCCTGATCCGCTCCGCCGCGTCGTTGGAGACCGCCCATCGGCTCGACACCATCGTGCTCGACAAGACCGGCACCATCACCAAAGGGCATCCTGAGCTCACCGACGTGGTGACGGCGCCCGGCTTCAGCCAGGACAACCTGCTGCGCCTGGTGGCTTCCGCTGAACATTCCTCCGAGCACCCCCTCGGCCAGGCGATCGTCCGCGAAGCGGCCGACCGCGGTATCGACATTGACGAGGTCACCGACTTCGATTCGGTCACCGGCCAGGGTGTGCGGGCCACCGTAGGAGGCCGCCGTGTTCTGGTCGGCAAGGCGTCCCTGCTCGTTGAGGCGGGCATCAACCCAGACCCGTTGGGGGCGGCCGCGGACCGGCTCTCCGGTGAAGGCAAGTCGCCGATCTACGCGGCGATCGACAACAACCTTGCCGGTGTCCTCGCGGTCGCCGACACCGTCAAGGAAGACTCGCAGGCCGCGATCGCCGAACTGCACCGACTCGGCCTCGACATCGTCATGATCACTGGCGACAACCGGCGCACCGCCGAAGCGATCGCCCGCGAGGTCGGCATCCGGCGGGTCCTCGCCGAAGTGCTCCCCGAACACAAAGCTAGGGAAATCACCCGCCTGCAAGACCAAGGCAAACGTGTCGGCATGGTCGGCGACGGAATTAACGACGCCCCCGCGCTCGCTCAAGCCGATGTCGGCTTCGCCATCGGAACCGGTACCGACATCGCCATCGAGGCCTCCGACATCACCCTCGTCTCCGGGGCGCTCACTGGCGTGGTGGCCGCCGTGGCGCTGAGCAGGGCCACCATGCGCAACATCCGCCAGAACTTGTTCCTGGCCTTCGTCTACAACACCGCGGGAATCCCGCTCGCCGCCGGCATCCTCTATCCCGCGACCGGCTGGCTGCTCAGTCCGATCATCGCCGCCGCAACCATGGCCCTGTCGTCGCTGTCAGTGGTAGGCAACGCAAACAGGCTGCGCCGCTTCGCACCAAAGGAAGTGTCCACCACTCCACAGCCCCTCGCGGACACCCAGGTCACAGTCGGGGTGACCGGGCCGTGACCGACTCCTGCTCACCACGGAGCGCCTGGGGGCACATCGTTGTGCCGGGTTACTAGGCCTGCTCGTGGGCCGGGTCGGCGGCGTCGACGTGGGAGGGGCGGAAGCCCATGCCGAGCATGACGGTTCGCACGTGAGCCCGGTAGAGCTGGTCGATGTCGGTGACCAGGCGGTCGAGGGTTCCGAAGATTTCTCCGACGAGATGACCGAGCAGGCTGACCCACGCGCTCAGGACGACGGCGCCCAGCCGAGGCGGACAATCCCGCAAGCTGTCGCCGGCCAGTAGGACCAGCAGTCCACCGGTCTGGATCGAGGGCGAGACCTGCGTTTGACCGGGGTCGGCGGCGCCGGTGCGCACGGCTGCGGCGTAGACCTCCAGCGGGATTGCCATGGAGCGGCCGGCGGAGGCCCCGGTCACCTCGTCGGGTGCCTGGTAGCCCGGCACGGGCGTGCCGAAGATGAGCGCGAAGTCGCCCCGGTTCTCCAGCGCCCAGCGGCGATAGGCGTGGCTGATCGCCCACCATTGCCGTGCGGGGTTGTCGAGCGGCGCTTCGTCGCGGGCGGCTGCCATGGCGTCGGCGAGCGAGGTGTATGCGTCGACGACCAGGGCGCTGACCAGCTCTTCATGGCTGGCGAAGTACCTGTAGAGCGCCGAAGACGCGGTGCGCATGTCCCGCGCGATCCCGCGCAGTGACAACGCGCCCGGGCCCCGCTCGACGAGCTGGCGGCGGGCCAGCTCCTTGATCTCGGCGATCGTGGCCACCCGGTTCTCGGCACGCCGCGATACCGGCGGGGTTTGCGGCCGTGGCAGTGCGGTCATATCACGATCCTCGCACTCTCCGAGGCCGGCTGCAAACTTAGAGAGCACCTGCTCTTGACACCTGCGGCAAGTCGGGTCAATACTGCGAGAGCAGATGCTCACAAAGAGACATGGCGTTCACGACGAGGAGGCGATGGTGACACCCGCGCTGACACAGCTGCCACCACAGGCAGTGGCATACCCGCTGGCGACGACCAGCCCGACGCACGTCCGCCCAACCCTTGACCGTGATCTTGTCGGTCGCCTTGCTGGTGACCAGGCGAAGGTGTGGGGTCGGCGATGAACCGATCACGCCGGTGGTGGGCGCTTGCGGCGGTCTCGCTGGCGACGTTTGTATCCGGTCTGGACAACAGTGTCGTCAACGTGGCGCTGCCGACGATTCAGCGCGAGCTCGGTTTGACGATCTCGGGGCTGGAGTGGGTGGTCAGCGGCTATGTCCTGGTCTTTGCCGGTCTGATGCTGGTCGGTGGGCGCCTGGCCGACGTCTACGGTCAGCGGCGGGTGTTCCGGGCCGGGCTGGCGGTGTTCACCGGGGCCTCGCTGCTTGCCGGCCTGTCACCGACAGGGTCAGTGCTGATCGCCAGCCGGGGCCTGCAGGGGCTCGGTGCCGCGCTGCTGACCCCGGCGGCCCTGGCGATCCTGCCGGCCGTTTTCGATCAGAAGCGCGAACGGGACCGCGCGATCGGGTTGTGGAGCGCGGTCGCGGCGCTCGCGCTGGCCGTGGGACCGGTGACCGGCGGATTCCTCGCACAGCGGTGGGGCTGGGCCTGGATCTTCTTCATCAACGTGCCGCTCGGGTTGATCGCCTACCTCGTGGCGGGGTACGCGCTGCAAGAACCCCGTACGGCCCGCGCCGGGCGGCGGCTCGACCTGCCCGGCCTGGCGAGCTCGGCGCTTGCCTTGATCGGCCTGACCTACGCGCTCATCGAGAGCGGGAGCCGAGGATGGACCTCGCCGGTGATCCTCGGTTCGCTGATCGCCACCGCCGTGGGCGCCGGCGCGTTCGTCGTCGTCGAGGCTCGTCGCAAGGACCCAATGATCGATCTATCACTGTTCGCAGCACGTGTCTTTGTGGGCGGAACGCTGATCCTGGGGCTGTGGGCTTTCGGTGTGTTCGGCGTCTATTTCTTCACCGCGCTGTACTTGCAGGACGTGCTGGGCCTCTCACCGACCGCGGCCGGTGCCGCGTTCGTTCCGATGGCCGCGGTCCTTGCTATTGCGGCGATCGTCGCTGGGCCGATCACTCACCGTCTCGGGACCGTACGCGTGGTGTCCGCCGCCTTGGTGCTCATGGCCGCCGCCATGCTCGGGGTGGCCTCGGTGGGAGGCAACGGCACTCTCGCCGCCCTGATGCCGTGGCTGCTGGCCTACGGCGCTGGCGCGGGGCTGTTGGTCCCGTTGAACTCCGCCGTTCTGGGGGCGCTGCCCTCCACCCGCGCGGGCGCCGCCTCCGGCGTGCTGAACGCATCACGCGAGGTGTTCGGGCTGTTCGGCGTCACGGTGCTCGGCGCGATCCTGGGCGCCCGCCAAACCACGCTCACACACACCGGGCACCCGCCGCTACCGGCGTTCGTAGCCGGCTACCAGCTTGCCTTGATAGTCGCCGCGATTATCGTCGCCGCCGGGGTCCCGCTCAGCCTCTACACATTCCACCGTCCGCACCGCGGCACCGCAGACCGATCAGCTGGCCAACACGGCACCCCCGCGCCCGCACCGAAGATCTCCATACCGGCCGCGTAAGCCCGGGCCAGTCCGCGCTGGCTGGAACACAGCGGAAACCACCACCAAGCCAAACCTAGGGAAGGACGACCTGACGATGACCGAGCACCCACCCTCAGATGATGCTCTGCGCGAGGCCGTAGCCCGCCAGCGACGGCTCTGGGCGCGACAAGCGCCCCGCTACGACCGCGAGATGCGCTTCTTCGAGCGCGTGCTGTTCGGGGATGCCCGAGCCTGGGCGTGCTCTCAAGCGGCCGGGCAGGTTCTCGAGGTCGCCGTGGGCACCGGACGCAATCTGCCGTTCTACCCCAATGACATCCAGCTGACCGGCGTCGATCTAAGCCCAGAGATGCTCGCCATCGCCGGCGCCCGGGCCGGCGAACTTGGCCGCGTCATTGAACTGACCGAAGCCGACGCGCACGCACTGCCGTTTCCTGACGGGTCCTTCGACACGGTGGTGTGCACCTTCTCGCTGTGCAACATCCCCGATGAGCGGCGCGCGATCGCCGAGATGCACCGGGTACTGCGGCCGGGCGGGCTGCTCATTCTCGCCGACCACGTCGCCAGCACCAGCCTGCCTCTGCGCACCGTGCAGCGGCTCGTCGAGAAACTCACCTTCCACCTCTCCGGCGACCACCAGACCCGCCGACCGCACCCGCATGTGGCCGCCGCCGGCTTCAGCATCGAGCACGCCGAGCGCTACAAGAAAGGCATCGTGGA
>Ga0137412_10000286_pt1 | contig 34504 bp, 33 predicted proteins | sample CZODoug2_1_16fun_FD_122160 | JGI IMG/M metagenome (GOLD analysis project Ga0137412, IMG submission 122160) | Vadose zone soil fungal communities from Angelo Coast Range Reserve, California, USA - CZODoug2_1_16fungal (Hybrid Assembly) | ecosystem: Environmental > Terrestrial > Soil > Vadose zone...
CCGAAGTAGTGGTCGTCGAACTCCTGGCCCTTGGGCGGCTTGCCGCCCACCAGGGTGCGGCCCGCGTTGAGCAGGTCCGGCCGCGCCAGGAAGAAGTGACGGTCAATCAGGAAGTACTCCTGCTCGGCGCCGCAGTAGGAGACCACGGTGCCCGGGTCGTGCCCGAACAGCGTGATGATGCGCGCGGCGTGCGTGGCCATGGCCTGCTGGGAGCGCAGCAACGGCGTCTTGTGGTCTAGCGCCTCGCCGGTCATCGAGACGAAAATGGTCGGGATGCACAGGGTGTTGCCGTTCGGGTTCTCCAGCACGTACGCCGGACTGGTGACGTCCCAGCCGGTGTAGCCCCGGGCCTCGAAGGTGTTGCGCAGCCCGCCGCTGGGGAAGCTGGACGCGTCCGGCTCGCCCTGGGTCAGGGTCTTGCCGGCGAACTCCGCCAGCGCGGTGCCGTCGCCGACCGGCTCGAGAAAGCTGTCGTGCTTCTCCGCGGTGGCGTGGGTCAGCGGGTAGAACACGTGCGCGTAGTGGGTGGCGCCCTTCTCCAGGGCCCAGTCCTTCATCGCCGAGGCGACGGCGTCCGCGATCATCGGGTCAAGTGGGGCAGCACGTTCGATGGTGGCCAGCACCGACTTGTAGACCGACTTCGGCAGTCGCTTCTGCATCACCGAGGTGCTGAACACGTTCAGACCGAAGATTTCCCCGGGCGCCTCGTGGGCCGAGTAGCTGACGGTGGGCGGCACATACGCCTCGACGTCGCGGATGGCTTGCAGGCGGATCGGGTTACCACTCATGGACGTCACCTTCGGCAGCGGCGGCGGGACCTGGTCCCGCGAAGCTATCCGCGGTCAAGGCACCTGTTGTGTCGTCCGTATTACGAGCAGGCTTCGGGGACGATCGATCGCTGTGAGGTCAACGAGGCTTGGGCGCCCTGGGCATGCGGGCGCCCTTGGGCATCGGGCCCTTGGGGATCGGCGCGTTCTTCATCACGTCGCCGACCGCGCGCAGGCGGTCGTTGATGTCGGTGACCTCGCCGCCCTTGAGCGTGCGCTTCAGCCGCATCATGTGCTTGGTCAGCTTGCGCAGCGGCACCTGGTCCTTGTCGTAGCCGACGGTGACCTCGACCACCGGGGCGTCCATCACGAAGCGGTTCATCCGCTTGCGCTCGGCCTCCAACAGCACCGCCACCCCGCGCGCATCGCCCTCACCGATCAGCACGATGCCGGGCTTGCCGACCGCCCGGTGCACCACGTCCTGATTGCGGTTGACCGCTACTCCCGGGGTGACCGTCCACCCGCCGCGGCGCATGGTGTTGAGCACCGCGGCCGCCGCCCCGGGCTGCCCCTCCACCTGGGCATACGCGGATTTCTGCACCCGCGAGCCGAGGGCCACCAGCGCGGACAGGAAGCCGGTGAGCACGGCGAAGATCGCGCCGAAGATGACGTGCCCGATCAGCAGACCGAGAACGAACACCACGACGAAGTCCAGCGCGAACGCACCCAGCATCCACAGCGGCAGCAGCTTGTCGGTCCGTGCGGTGATCTTGTACGCGGTGATGATCTGCTTGATCCGGCCGCCCTCGGCGCCGTCCGGGGCCTTGCTCTTCTTCGCCATGAGGAGGCAGTTTATTCGGCTGCGAGGGTGCTTCGCGCCGCCATGGCGTCGCGGTGCAACCGGCCCGCCCGGTAGGACGAACGCACCAGCGGCCCGGACATCACCCCCAGGAAGCCGACCTCGCGCGCGAAGGTGGCCAGCTCGTCGAATTCCTCCGGCGGCACCCAGCGCAGTACCGGGTGGTGACGCAGGCTGGGCCGCAGGTACTGGGTGATGGTGAGCAGGTCAGTGCCCGCCGCGTGCAGGTCCCGCATGGTCGCCTCGACCTCGTCCCGGGTCTCGCCCATGCCCAGGATCAGGTTGGACTTGGTGACCAGACCCGCCGCCCGGGCCGCGCCCAGCACCTCCAACGACCGGTCGTAGCGGAACCCCGGCCGGATGCGCCGGAAAATCCGCGGCACGGTCTCGATGTTGTGCGCGAACACCTCGGGTCGGGACGCGAACACCTCGGCCAACAGCTCCGGGATCGCGTTGAAGTCCGGCGCGAGCAGCTCCACCCCGCAGCCGGGCACGGCCTCGTGGATGGCGCGCACGGTCTGCGCGTAGAGCCACGCCCCACCGTCCGGCAGATCGTCGCGGGCCACCCCGGTGATCGTGGCGTAGCGCAGGCCCATTTTGGCCACCGACTCGGCCACCCGGCGGGGCTCATCCCGGTCCAGGTCGGCGGGCTTGCCGGTGTCGATCTGGCAGAAGTCGCAGCGTCGGGTGCACTGGTCGCCACCGATGAGGAAGGTGGCCTCGCGGTCCTCCCAGCACTCGAAGATGTTCGGGCAGCCGGCCTCCTGGCAGACCGTGTGCAGCCCTTCGGAGGTGACCAGCTTGTGCAGCGCGGTGTACTCCGGGCCGGTGCGCAGGCGGGTGCGGATCCACGGCGGTTTGCGCTCGATCGGCACCTCGGCGTTGCGCACCTCCAGGCGCAGCATCCGCCGACCGTCCGGATCGACGCTCATGCCGCCCCACCGCCCACACCCACAACCCTTGCGTCCGACGAAGCGGGGGCTATAGCCCTCGTTTCGTCGGACGCAAGGTTCATGGGTGCGACGTCAAAGGTGTCGGCGCCGAGTACCTCGGCCAGCCGGCGGTGCACCAGTGGCGTCACCTCGGCCACCGTGACCGGCCGGCCCAGCTCCAGGCTCAACGAACTCACCGAGGCATCAGTGATGCCGCACGGCACGATCCGGGAGAACCAGCTCAGGTCCGCGTCGCAGTTGATCGCGAAGCCGTGCATGGTCACCCCGCGGGCCACCCGGATGCCGATTGCCGCGACCTTGCGCTCCGGCGTGCCCGGCAGCCACACGCCGCTGCGCCCGGCCACCCGGTCCGCGGCCAGGCCGAGATCCGCACACACCGCGATGATCGCGGCCTCCAACCGGCGCACGTAGTCCACCACGTAAATCCCGTCGGGCAGCGCCAGGATCGGGTACCCGGTCAGCTGGCCGGGGCCGTGCCAGGTGATCTTGCCGCCGCGGTCCACCTCGACCACCGGCGTGCCGTCCCAGGGCCGGTCCTCCGGCTGGGTCCGCTTGCCCGCGGTGAACACCGGGTCGTGCTCCAGCAGCAGCACGGTGTCCTCGATGTGCCCGTCCGCCCGCTCGGCGTGCAATTCTCGCTGCAGGTCCCAGGCGGGGGTGTAGGGCACAGGGCCCCCGTCGAAGGTGACGTGCAGAAACCTCAGGTCGGGCACGCTGCTCCTCAATTCAATACAGGGAGTCTAATCCGCGAGGGCCGCGCGCACGGCGGACTCGACGCTCGGGTGGGTGAACGTGAAGCCTGCCGCGGTGAGTTTGCGGGGCAGCACCCGCTGGCTGCGCAGCGGTTCGCTGCCGAACTCGCCGAGCACCAGGCGCAGCCCGAACCGCGGCGCCGGGAACAGCGCCGGCCGGTTCAGCACCTGGCTCATCACCGTGGTCACCCCGGCGTTGGTCATCGGTTCCGGGCCGGTCAGGTTCACTGCGCCGGACACCCCGTCCGCAGTGAGCAGGAACTGGATGGCGCGCACCTCGTCGGTCATCGAGATCGGGCTCCACCACTGCTTGCCCGAGCCCAACCGGCCGCCCAGCCCGAACCGGAAGATCGGGAACATCCGGGCCCACGCGCCCCCGTGCCGGGAGACCACCAGCCCCGTCCGGGCGTGCACCACCCGGATGCCGGCCGCCTCGGCGGGGGCCGTCGCCGCTTCCCAGCGTTGGCAGAGCCCGGCCAGGAAATCGTCGCCCGCCGGCGAGTTCTCGTCGAGTTCGGCGTCCCCGCCCTCGCCGTAATAGCCGATCGCCGAGGCGTTGATCAGCGCGCTCGGCCGCGGATCCAGCGCGGCCAACGCGGTGGCCAGAACGTGGGTGGGCCGCACCCGGGAGTCGATCAGCGTGCGCTTGTAGGACTCGGTCCAGCGGTGGTCGCCGACCCCGGCACCGGCCAGGTTCACCGCGGCGTCGACGCCGCTCAGTCCGGCCGGGTCCAGCGGTTGCTCGGGATCCCAGCGCAGCTCGTCGGGGCCGCTCGGCTCCCGACGGACCAGGCGCAGCACATCGTTCCCGTCCGCACGCAGTGCCGCGACCAGTGCGGTGCCGACCAGCCCCGAGGATCCTGCGACGACGACCTTCACCGAGAACCCCACCCACTCCGCTTGCGTCCGACGAACCGTGGGCTATAGCCCACAGTTCGTCGGACGCAACGGGGGAGGACGGGCATCAGAGCCCGAGGTCGGCCTCGAAGGAAGCGTCTTCGAGCCGTTGTTTGACGGTGGTCAGGAACCGGGCCGCGTCGGCGCCGTCCACCAGACGGTGGTCGTAGGTCAACGCCAGTAAGACCATGGACCGGATCGCGATGGTCTCGCCGAGCTCCGGGTCGTCCATCACTACCGGGCGCTTGACCACACTGCCCGTGCCGAGGATGCCGACCTGCGGCTGATTGATGATCGGGGTGTCGGTCAGCGCCCCGCGGCTGCCGGTGTTGGTCAGCGTGAACGTGCCGCCGCTCAGGTCGTCCGGGGCGATCTTGTTGTTCCGGGTGCGCGCCGCGAGCTCGTTCATCGCCCGGGTCAACCCGGCCAGATTCAGCTCGTCGGCGTCGTGCACCACGGGCACCAGCAGGCCGCGTTCGGTGTCCACGGCCAGGCCCAGGTGCACATGCGGGTGGTAGGTGATCTCACCCTTCTCGGGGTCGATCGAGGCGTTCAGCTTCGGGTGCGACTTGAGCGCCTCGACGGTGGCCCGGGCGAAGAACGGCAGGAAGCTGAGCTTCTGACCCTCCCGGGCCTCGAAACCCGCCTTGGCCGCCTCGCGCAGCCGGGCGACTCGGGTGACGTCGACCTCGACCCAGCAGGACAGCTGGGCGGAGACCTGCAGCGACTCCACCATCCGGGCCGCGATCACCTTGCGCAGTCGCGACATCGGCTGCACGCCGGACAACGCGGTGGCCGGGGCGGTGCTGCTCGGCGCGGCCGCGACCGGTGCGGCTGCTGCCGGCGCGGCCACGGGGGCCGGGGCCGCGGCGCGGGAGGCGTCCTGTGCGGCCCGCGCCGCGTCCAGCACGTCCTGCTTACGGATGCGTCCGCCGACGCCGGTGCCGACCACGCTGGTCAGGTCGATGTTGTTGTCCGCGGCCAACTTGCGCACCAGCGGGGTGACGTAGCTGGAGACGTCGTCGGGCTGGCCGTTGGACACGCTCGCCCGGACCGGCGGCGCAGCCGCGGGCGCGGGTGCTGGGGGAGCCGGCGGGGGTGGCGGGGCAGCCGCGACCGGTGCGGGCGGAGGCGGCGGGGCCGGGGCCGGGGGTGGGGTCGGCGCGGGAGCTGCGGCCGGGGCCGGAGCGGCCGGTGCGGGGGCTGCCGCCGGGGCGGAGCCGGCCGCGCCGATCAGGCCCAATTGGGTGCCCACCTCGACGGTTTCGTCGACCTGTACATCGATGGACAGCAACACCCCGGCCACCGGGGCCGGGAGTTCGGTGTCCACCTTGTCGGTGGAAATCTCCAGCAGTGGCTCGTCGGCGGCCACCGAGTCGCCGACGTTCTTCAGCCACCGGGTGACGGTGCCCTCGGTGACGCTCTCGCCCAGGGCGGGCAGCAACACGGGGGTTCCGCTGCCCGCGGCCGGGGCCGCGGCGGGCGCCGGTGCGGCGGGAGTGGGGGCAGCCGGGGCCTGGGCCACCGGAGCGGCCGGTGCCGGGGCCGGGGGAGCCTGCTCGGTTGCCGCGACCGGCGGCGCGGCGGCCGGCTGGGCCGGTCCGCCGAGCGACTCGCCGGCCTCGCCGATCACCGCGAGCTCGGCGCCCACGGCAACGGTCTCGTCCTCGCCGACGCTGATCCGCAGCAGCACGCCGGAAGCCGGCGCTGGGATCTCGGTGTCCACCTTGTCGGTGGAGATCTCCAGCAGTGGCTCGTCGGCGACGATCGTGTCGCCCTCCTTCTTCAGCCAGCGCGTGACGGTGCCCTCGGTGACGCTCTCACCGAGCGCGGGGAGGGTGACGGAGACCGGCATCGAAGAAACTCCTTATTGAGGTGCTATCTGAGGCGGCGTCAGCCGTGAGCGTGCAGCGGCTTGCCGGCAAGCGCCATGTGCGCCTCGCCGAGCGCCTCGCCCTGGGTCGGGTGCATGTGGATCAGGGACGCGACCTCGCTGGGCAGCGCCTCCCAGTTGTAGATCAGCTGCGCCTCGGCGACGAGCTCGCCCGCCCGGGAGCCGACGATGTGCACGCCGATCACCGGGCCGTCCTTGCGCCGGACCAGCTTGACCGCGCCCGCCGTGCGCAGGATCTGGCTCTTGCCGTTGCCCGCGAGGTCGTAGACCAGCGTCTCGATCGCGTCCGCGCCATAGCGATCCTTGGCCGCGGTCTCGGTGAGCCCGACCGAGGCCACCTCCGGCTCGGAGTAGGTCACCCGGGGTACCCCGTCGTAGTCGATCGGCACCACCGGTAGCCCGGCCAGCCGCTCCGCCACCAGGATGCCCTCGCCGAAACCGACGTGGGCCAGCTGCAAAGTGGGGATCAGGTCACCAACCGCGGAGATCGTCGGAATGTTCGTCTGGCACAGCGCGTCGACCTTCACGTACCCGCGGTCCATCTCCACGCCGACCTCGGCGTAGCCCAGGCCCTCGGACACCGGGCCGCGGCCGACCGCTACCAGCATCAACTCGGCCTCGAACTGCTTGCCGCCCCCCTCGCCGGAAGACGCTGTGGTGCTCACCCGGATCCCGGTCGGGGTGTACTCCACGCCGGTGAACCGGGCGCCCACCTCGAAGTTGATGCCGCGCTTGCGGAAGGCGCGTTCCAGCAGCTTGGAGTTGTTCTCGTCCTCCACCGGCACCAGGTGCGGCAGTGCCTCGATGACGGTCACCTCAGCCCCGAACGACCGCCACACGCTGGCGAACTCCACGCCGATCACGCCGCCGCCCAGCACGATCACCGAGCCGGGCACCGCCTGGAGGGCGAGCGCCTGGTCGGAGTTGATCACCCGGTTGCCGTCGATGGTCAGGCCGGGCAACGACCGCGGCACCGATCCGGTGGCCAGCACGACGTGCTTGCCGGTGTAGCGCACGCCGCCCACGTCCACGCTGGTCGGTGAGCTCAACCGACCCTCGCCCTCGATGTAGGTGATCTTGCGGCTCTTCACCAGGCCCTGCAGGCCCTTGTAGAGCTTGTTCACCACGCCGTCGCGGTAGGCGTTCACGGCCGGCAGGTCGATGCCCTCGAAGGTGGCTCGCACCCCGAACTGCTCGCTCTCCCGGGCGGAATCGGCCACCTCGGCGGCGTGCAGCAGGGCCTTGGTCGGGATGCAGCCGATGTGCAGGCAGGTACCGCCGAGCTTGTTCTTCTCGATCAGCGCCACCGACATGCCCAGTTGGGCGGCGCGCAGGGCACAGGCGTAGCCGCCGCTGCCGCTGCCGAGGATGACGAGGTCGAACGAGGTACCGGGGTCGCTGGCCACGGGGATCTCTCCTGATCAGCTGGGTGGTCTCGGGGCGTTGTGGTCGACTGCCCTGACCGGCCCATCCTTCCACTCCGCGTCCGACCCCAGCCGGCCGGTCGCGGGCGGGGTGGGGAACGTCTCACCACCGCGCCGGTCACACCCGTTAAACAGCCGACGGGCCCCGATGATGCCCGGCCCGAAACAGGCCCGGCGAGGCATACTGGCTGACCATGCGCTGGTTACGCCGAAAACAGCCAGTGGGCACGACCCGTCGCGCCGACCTGGTCGATCGTGATCATCTGGAGGCTTGGGCGGCCGACCGGCGTGGCGTGGAGGCTTACCTCGAGCCGCGCACCACGGTGACCGAGACCACCATGATGTTGATCGACGCGACCGGGGAGTGGACCCGCCGCCGGGTACCCAGCCCCGAGGTGGCCCGCGGGTTCGCAGCCCGCCTGAACATCCCCTGCTACGAGGTGGCCGCGACCGGCTACCCCCAACGGAAACGGGACTATGACGCCCGCCGCAAGACCGAAAACCGCTAGCGGCTGGCCCAGTCCTCGGCCAGCGTGACGAGCGTGCGCACCGCGGCCCCGGTGCCGCCCTTCGGGGTGTAGCCGTACGGCTCGGTCTCGTTGAACGCGGGCCCGGCGATGTCCAGGTGCGCCCAGTGCACACCCTCGGCGACGAACTCCTGCAGGAAGATGCCGGCGGATAGCGCCCCGCCGAAGCGCTCGCCGACGTTGGCGATGTCCGCGACCGAGGACTTCAGCCCGGCCCGCAACTCCTCGGGCAGGGGCAGCGGCCACATCGACTCCCCGGCCCGGCCCGCGGCGTCCTGCACGTGTCCACGCAGGCCGTCGTGGTTGGCCATGATCGCCGTGGTGCGGTGTCCCAGCGCCACCATCGCCGCCCCGGTGAGCGTGGCCGCGTCGATCAGCACGTCGGGGGAGTCCTCGCAGGCCCGGGCCAGCGCGTCAGCCAGGATCAGCCGACCCTCCGCGTCGGTGTTGAGCACCTCGACGGTCTTGCCGGAGTACATGGTCAGCACGTCGGAGGGGCGCTGGGCGGTGCCCGAGGGCATGTTCTCCGCCATCGGGGCCCAGCAGGTGACGTTGATCGGCAGTTTGAGCCGGGCGATGGCCCGGGTCGCGGCGATCACCGCGGCCGCGCCACCCATGTCGCACTTCATGGTGATCATCGCGTCGGCGGGCTTGAGCGACAGGCCACCGGAGTCGAAGGTGATGCCCTTACCGACCAGCGCCAGGTGCGTCTTGGCCCTGGCGTGCCGCCAGGTCAGTTTCACCATGCGCGGCGGGCTGACCGAGCCCTGGCCCACCGCGAGGATGCCGCCATAGCCGCCCTTGCGCAGCGCCTTCTCGTCCATCACCTCGATCTCCAGACCGCGGACTGCGGCGGCCTCCCCGGCCGCGGCGGCCAGGTCCGCCGGGTTCAGGTCGGAGGGGGGAGTGTTCACCAGATCGCGTGCCCGGCAGACCGCCTCGGCCAGCACCTCGGCGCGGTGCGCGGCCGCTTTCGTGGCGGTGTCGTCGGCCAGGTCGCTGCACACCGTGATCGAACCCACCGGGGCGGACGGGGTGCCGTTGCTGCGGTAGCGCAGGTAGGCGTAGGCGCCGAGCAACGCGCCTTCGGCCACAGCACCGACCGCAGCCGCGTCCGGGGCAGGCAACGCGAGGGCGACCGAGCGCGAGCCGGCCACCGCCCGGGTGGCCGCGCCGGCCGCCCGACGGAGCACCTCCAGGTCCCACGATCCGCGCGCCCCCGGCAGGGTGCCCAGGCCGACCACGACCACCACGGCGGCCTTCACCCCGGACCCGCCGGGGATCTTCACCACGTGCTCGGCCTTGCCGTCCTGGCCCAGCGCGGTGAGGCTCGCGGCGAGCTTGACGCCGGTCGCCGCCTCGACGGCCTTCGCGCTCTCGGTGAGCACCAATCCGCGCGAGCCGGACCCGACACCGACGACGATGGCGTCGGCTCGCACGTCGGTGACGGCGGTGGTGCGTAACGCGAGGGTGGTCACGGCTGGCTCATTCCCTTTTCGGCCTATCGGTTTCGGTGCCGGTGATGCGCCCGAGCCTAGTCCGCGCGGTGGCCAATACAGTCCGTGTCGTGAGTGCGCTGCGCCGTTCCCCGCTGCATGACCGTCATCGCGCCCTCGGCGCGAAGCTCGCCGACTTCGGTGGCTGGGAGATGCCCATCGATTACGCCGGTGCGCCGTCCAAGCTCGGCGTGGTGGCCGAACACACCGCGGTCCGTGGCGACGTCGGGGTCTTCGACGTCACCCACCTGGGCAAGGTGCGGGTCACCGGCCCCGGTGCGGCGGCGTTCGTGGATTCCTGCCTGACCAACGCGCTGGACCGGATCAAGCCCGGTCAGGCGCAATACAGCCTGTGTTGCGCCGAGGACGGCGGCATCGTCGACGACCTGATCGTGTACCTCCGCGACGCCGACGAGGTGCTGCTGGTGCCCAACGCGGCGAACAGTGCGGAGGTGGCCCGTCGGTTGGCCGCCGCGGCGCCCGACGGGATCTCGGTGCACGACCAGCACACCGATTTCGCCGTGCTCGCCGTGCAGGGCCCACGCAGTGACGCGGTGTTGGCCGGGCTCGGGCTGCCCACCGGGCACGACTACATGAGCTACGTCGACGCCGAATGGCAGACCGGGATGCTCAGCGTGTGCCGCAGCGGCTACACCGGCGAGCACGGCTACGAGCTCATCTGTCGCTGGGCCGACGCGGGCGCGCTGTGGGAGTCGTTGCTCACCGCGGGGGCGGCGCCCTGCGGGCTCGGCGCCCGGGACACCTTGCGCACCGAGATGGGCTATCCGCTGCATGGGCAGGACATCTCACGGTCCGTCAGTCCGTTGCCGGCGAACCTCAGTTGGGCGATCGGTTGGGATAAGCCGGCGTTCTGGGGTCGCGACGCGCTGCTCGCCGAGCGGGCCGCGGGGCGCACCCGCCGGTTGGTCGGATTGCTGGGCACGGAGCGCACCATTCCGCGCGCGCACATGACGGTGAGCCGGGAACCCGGTGGTCCGGTGATCGGGGAGGTTACCTCCGGCACGTTCTCGCCGACCCGCAAGCTCGGCATCGGTCTGGCCCTGGTGCCGGTCGATGTCGAGCCCGACACGGAGTTGTCGGTGGACATCCGTGGGCGGTCCGCACAGTTCCGGGTTACCCGCCCGCCGTTCGTTCCCTCCCACGTGCGCTGACGGTCCGTCAGGTAGTACTGAGCACCACCAGAGTGACCGTCGTCGCGGTCTCCACCAGCGCCCCGAGCACGTCCCCGGTGACCCCGCCGAACCGGCGGCAACACCGGCGCAGCAACACATCTGCGGCGCCGGCGGCGAGGAGCGCCGCGAGCAGGCTGCGGCCGAGCCCGAAGCCGACTGCCCAGCCGATACCCGCGACCAGCAGCACCCCCGCCACGGACGCACCGATCGCCACGATCCACGGCACACTGCCGGCGACCATGGCACCCAAGCCGTCCGCGCGGGCCGCGGGCACGCCGCGGCGAGCGGCCCAGGGCAGCGTGGCCCGACCCGCCCCGCAGGCCAGTACTGCCGCCAGGATCACCCGGTGGTCGTCCCAACGCGCGACCAGCGTGCCCAACGCGGAGGCCTGCGCCAGCAGCACCAGGATCAGCGTCACCACGCCGAACGGGCCGATGTCCGAGGCCCGCAGCACGGCCAGCGCACGGTCGGGGTCCCGACCGCTGCCCAGTCCGTCGGCGGTATCGGCCAACCCGTCCAGGTGCAGGCCGCGGGTGAGCAGGGCGAGCACGCCGAGCGCGATCACCGCGGCGAGCAACGGCGAGGTGTCCGCATGCACGAGCAGTACCAGCACCACGCCGACCAACCCGCCGAGTCCGGCGCCGATGGCCGGCGCCCACAGCATGGCCGCGGCGGCGGTGCGCCGATCGGCGCGTACCGCACCCACCGGGAGCACGGTCAAGGTGGACACACCCAGCGCGAAGCCGTCGGCCACCATGCCCTGTGGGCGACCGGCGGCCGGTGAGCTCACGGCGATTCCAGCCGCAACAATCGGCCGGCGACCACCAGGGCGACCTCGTCCGAGGCGGCCGCCATCGCCACGTTCAACCGTCCCATCTCATCGCGGAACCGCCGCCCGGACGGGCTGACCGGCACCACGCCCATACCGACCTCGTTGCTCACCGCGATCACGTAGCCGGGCGCGGCCTTCCAGGCCGCGACCAACTCCGAGACCCGGTTGTCCAGGGCTGCGCGCGCCCAGCCTGCCCGCCAGGCCGCGTCGTCGTCCCAGGCGCTGATCTCGTCCATCGCCCGGGCCAGCCACAGCGCGAGGCAGTCGATGAGCACCACCCCGGTGTCATTGGTCAGGTGCAGGATCGGGTCCGCGGTCTCCACCGTGCGCCAGTGCGCGGGGCGCCGCGCGCGGTGCGCAGCCACCCGGGCCGTCCACTCCGCGTCATCGGCGCGCGGCGGGGCGGTGGCCACGTAAATCACCGGCTCGCCGGCGGAGATGGTGGCCGCCCGGGCCTCCGCGGCCACCGACTTCCCGCTCCGGGCACCACCGAGCAGGAGCACGCGTTGGGTATCCACGAGCCACTAGCCTGCACCGAAGGGTGAAGCGAGCGGACCAGGGGTGCACAGATGGCGTGGAGTTGGCGTTATGAGCGGTCCGACGGCACTGAGGTGCTTCCGGTCGCGGGCACCGTCCCGCAGTTCCCGACGCAGGCCGACGCGGAGAGCTGGGTCGGCGAGGTGTGGCGCGAGTTGCTCGACCAGGGGGTGGACGGCGTGACCCTGCTGGAGAACGGCACGAGGATCTACGGTCCGATGTCGCTGCACTCCGCGGACTAGACCCTCAGGGCTTCTGGCCCCGCTTCACCTGCGGCTTCGGGGTGCGCAGTCGACGGATCAGCAGCGCGCGCAGCATCGCGTAACGGATGTCGCCCTTGTGCGGGTCGTCCGGGAAACGGGTGCGCAGCAGCCGGCGTAACCCGATCGACCAGATGAACGTGTCCACGATGATCAGCACCACGACCAGCAGCCAGATGGCCGTCGAGGCCGCCTGCGCGGACTGCGACGCGCCGACCAGGCCCAGCACCAGGATCACGATGGCCGAGGGCAAGAACATCTCCGCGGCGGTGAACCGGGAGTCGATCCAATCCCGGATGAACCGCCGGCGGGGGCCGGAGTCGCGCGCCGGCAGGTAGCGGTCGTCGCCGCGCATCAGGCCTTCGTGCTGGAGGCGGCGATCCTTCATCCGCTTCTCGCGCTCGTACTTGGACCGCGCCTTTGGGTCCCGCGGACCCTTCACCCGGGCGCGGCGTTCGGCCTCGGCCTCCCGGCGTTTCGGAGTGGGACGACCCTTGCCGTAGCCGTCGTCGACCGGCTCGCTGAGCTCTGCGGACTTGGCGCGACGGGAGAACACCCGCTCAGCGTAGGGTGACCAGCCATGAGCTTGATGAAGCGGATGGCGCTCATCTTCAAGTCCAAGGCCAACAAGGCCCTGGACCGGGCCGAGGACCCCCGGGAGATCCTCGATTACAGCTACGCCAAGCAGCAGGAGATGCTCACCAAGGTGCGCCGGGCGGTGGCCGACGTGGCCACCTCACGCAAGCGCCTGGAATTGCAGCAGACCCAACTGAGTGGGCAGGGCGAGAAGCTCACCGAGCAGGCCCGCAAGGCACTGTCCATGGGCCGCGAGGACCTCGCCCGAGAGGCGTTGACCCGCCGGGCGGCGCTCGAGCAGCAGGCGGGCGAGCTGGGCACGCAGCACGACGAGCTGGCCGCGCAGGAGGAGAAGCTCGGCCTGGCCGCGCAGCGGCTGCAGGCCAAGGTCGAGGCCATGCGCACGCGCAAGGAGACCATCAAGGCCTCCTACACCGCGGCCGAGGCGCAGACCAAGGTCAACGAAGCCTTCGCCGGGCTCTCCGAGGAAATGGGCGACATCGGGCTGGCCGTGCAGCGCGCCGAGGACAAGACCGCGCAGCTGCAGGCCCGGGCCGGGGCCATCGACGAACTCATCGCCTCCGGTGCGCTGGATGACGCGTCGGGCGGCTCGAAGGATGCGTTGACCGCCGAACTCGATCGGTTGTCCGCGGACACCGACGTGGAATCGGAGCTGAACAAGCTCAAGTCCGAACTCGGTGCCGCGCCGGCGCCGAAGGAACTGGAGGACGGTAAGTGACGTCCCGGATCGCCGGCTGATGGCTGCCGAGGAATTCGACGACACCGCCCTGGACGACCCGGAAGCGCTGAGCGCGGCCGACACCGCCCTGCGCCACCTGGCCGAGGCCGGGACCCGGGTGCGTCATGAGGTGAACGCCTCGCGGGAGGCGATGGCCGCGTTGCTGGGCGCACCCCGCCCGCGCGCGGTGGTCGCCGCCGGGGCCGACGCCAGATTGCTCCGTGCCGTGCTGGAGCCGTGGTGCCCGGTGCCGTTCGTGGCGTGGCCCGGCCCGAGCCTGCCCGGTTGGGCAGGTGCGCTGGACCTGGTGGTGGTGATCGCGCCCGGCGCGCACAGCCCGGAGGCGGCCTCCGCGGCCGCCGAGGCGGTGCGACGGGGTTGCAGCCTGTTGGTCTCCGCGCCCACGTCCTCGCCGTTGGCCGAATCCTCCGCGTCCCGCTCCACGGTGCTGTTCCCCAGCCAGACCACCGACGTGCTCGCGGTGGCCGTGGTGGTGCTGCAGGCGCTGCACGGGCTGGGCCTGGGCCCGGAGGTGGACGCCGAGGAGGTGGCCACCGCGCTGGTGAACACCGCGGTGCTGTGCGGCCCGCGCAGCGATCTGGGCGGGAACCCGGCCAAGGACATCGCGATGCTGCTGGCCGAGGCCACCCCGCTGGTCTGGGGCGGGTCGGTGCTCGCCGCCCGCGCCGGACGTCGATTCGCCGAGGCGCTGCGTAAGGCCAGCGGTCGGGCCGCGCTGGCCGCCGACGCCCAGCACCTGCTGCCGTTGCTGACCGCGGCTCCGCAGAAGGACATCTTCGCCGACCCGTTCGACACCGGCCGCGCCGAGCGCCGCCCGGTGCTGCTGGTGCTCGACGACGGCGCCGAGGACGTGGCCATCCGCATCCGGCGCAGTCGGCTGCTCGGCGAGGCCGAGTCCAACGGGGTTCGCTACCGCGTGCTGGACCATCACGAGGGCGGCCCGGTCAGCCGCTACGCGGCGCTGCACGCCATGGGTCAATACGTCGCGCTGTACCTCTCACTCGGGCTGGGCCGACTGCTGGGACCCGCCGAGGTCTGAGCGACCGCGGCCTCAGTCGCAGTCGTAGGCGTCGGCGTAGCGGTCGGAGTTCGGGTCGCAGGGGTCGAGGGCCGGGTCGCGATTGTGTTTGTGCCGGTGCTGCTTCCCGAAGTCCCGGCGCTGCCAGTCCGGCTGGTCGCCCCAGCCGTTGTCGTCGTACTGGACGGCCCAATCGCTGACCTCGTCGGGTTCGGGGACCCGGCCGTCGAGGTATGGATCCGGCGTGGGCGTAGCGTTCGGCGGTTTGCTGGGGGTCACCTCCGGCAGGCGTCTGTCCGCCTCGGCGCGGCGTTCGGCGGGGTCGGCGGGCAGGCCCAACGCGGCGGCCATGGCGTCAGCCCAGATCGGACCGGGCAGCTTGCCGCCGGTCACCTCGTCGAGTTGGGTGTCGCCGACCGTGATGTTGCGCAGCGGCGCGGACACATCGGGGTGTCCGGCCCAGACGGCGGCTGCCAGTTTGTCGGTGTAGCCGACGAACCAGACGGCGGTGGCGTTGTCCGTGGTGCCGGTCTTGCCGGCCGCCAGAACGTCGCCGAGGGTTTCACCGGCCCCGGTGCGACCCGCCTCGGGTCCATCGATCACCCCGCGCAGCAGGTCGGTGACGCCGGCCGCGGTCGAAGCGGGCATCACCTGCTCGCACTGGTTTCCGGGCACCGCTAACGGTGTGCCGTCCGGTTCTTCGATGGCGGTGATCGCATGCGAGGCGCAGTGCAGGCCGCCGGCCGCCAACGTCGCGTAGGCCTCGGACATGCGTAGCGGGGACACCTCGTCGACGCCGAGGGTGAAGGACGGCACCCGACTCAGCGGGCCGCCATCGGCGCGGCGCAGGCCCATCCGCTCGGCCAGACCCGCGGGTGCGCACACGCCGGTGGCCTCTTCCAGTTGGACGAAGTAGGTGTTCACCGACCGGGCGATCGCGGTGCGCATGTCGATCGGCCCGTAGGACGCGCTGCCCTCGTTGCTGACTTGGTATGACGGGAACCCTCTGGTGCCGGTGCAGCCCTTGAGCCCATCCACGCTGACCTGGTCCGGCGCGTCGATCACGGTGTCCGCGTCCACGCCGTCGGACAGTGCCGCGGCGAGCACGAAGGTCTTGAACGTCGAACCGGCCTGGAATCCGTGGCTGCCGCCCTGATCGGCGTCCAGGGCCCAGTTGACCATCGTGTGTCCGGGTCCGGTGCCGTAGTCGCGGGACAGCGCGATGGCCCGCACCGCCCCGGTCCCCGGTTCGGTCATCACGATCGCCGCGCCGTAATCCCGATCCGGCGTCACCCGCGCGCGCAGCGCTGTGGTGGCCGCCGTCTGGATGCGCTGGTCCAGCGTGGTGTGCACGACCAACCCGCCGGTGAGCAGGCGCCGCACGCGTTCCTCCGAGGTGGGGCCCAATGCGGCCATCGTGCGCACCTCGGAGAGCACGTAGTCGCAGAAGAACGGTTCGGTGGCGGCCTCGCAACCCACGGACACGGGGGTCGGGTTCAGGCCCAGCGGCCCCGCGGCGTAGCCGGCGGCATCGGAAGCACTCAGCCGGTGTGCGGCCACCATCCGGCTCAACACCACCGCGCGGCGGGCCGTCGCTGCCTCCGGGTGGGCGATCGGGTCGTACGCGGTGGGGGAGCGGATCGCCCCGGCCAGCACCGCGGCCTGAGGCACCGTCAGGTCCGCTGCGGTGACGCCGAAATAGCGGTGCGCGGCGCTCTCGATGCCCCAGGCGCCGTTGCCGAAGTACACGATGTTCAGGTAGCGATCCAGGATCTCGTCCTTGGACAGCTGTTTCTCCACCGTCAGTGCCTGACCCAGTTCGTGCAGCTTCCGGGACAGGGTCTTGCGGTCGGCCACGGGTGCACCGCCGGTGTCGTCCTCCTGCTGCAGCAGCGCCTGTTTGACGTATTGCTGGGTCAACGTGGAGGCGCCCTGGCGGAAATGACCTGCTGTCACATCAGCGACGGCGGCACGCAGGACCGCCTTCGGGTCGAAGGCGCCGTGGGAGTAAAAACGCGCGTCCTCGGTCGCCAGCACCGCGTCGATGGCGGCCGGTGAGATGCGGTCCAGCGGTACCGGGACGCGATCCTTGGCGAAGAAGGTGGCCAGCACCGAGCCGTCCGCGGCCAGCACAGTGGAACGTGCGGCGGGCGAGGAGTTGATGATCCCCACCCCGCCGGTGGGGTCCTGCAGTGCCGAGGCGCCGCGCGCGGTCAGGGCGTGCAGGCCGAGGGTCAGCGGCAGCACCAGGGCGAGGGCCAGCGCCCCGACCAAGGGGCGGAAGCGGTCGGGCCGCGTTGAACTCACCGCACGGGCAGTGCGGCGGCGCGATGGCGTTCGGCGGCGTCTGCGCCCAGCAGGGCACCGAGCAGGCCGCCCAGGACGGCGGACAGCGTGAGCATGATCACCGCGCCGTCGTCAGTGATGGCATCCAGCACGGTGCGCGCCGCGCCATTGCCCGCCGCTGCAAGCAGCAGCCCGATCACGGGGGCGACCATCGCCCACGTCCACACCGTCACGCCCTGCACCCGGCCGCCCACCCTGGACAGACGTGCGGCCACGTAGCCGCCGGTGGCGAAGGAAACCAGCACGATGGCCCCGAGCAACAGAGCCATCAGCAGGTTGGTGGTGATCGAGGCGTCGGTGAGTCCGGTGGCCACGGCGTCCGCGCCGCGGCGCATCGCCAGCAACAGGGTGGCCAGCATGATGACCGCGCTGAGCAGCAGCAGGCCGGCCGTGGTGAGCGCGCCGAGCAATCCGGCGCCGAGGTCGAGCGATGGGGCGCGACCCCGCACCGCGGATGCGGTGGGCAGGCGCAGCGCCGGCGGGACGCTGGGGCGGATCACCTCGGTGCGCATGGCCACCGACGGCCTCCTCGACGATTGATCTATGCCGGGAAATGCCCGGGCAGCCGAGAACTACCGCGGTGAAAGATGTTCAAACCCCGCATGAGCTGCGAAAACGCTCAGATCCCCGGCAGGGCAAGCATTTGGTCGAGTGCGACCCGAGCCCAGTGTGCGGTGTCCGCATCTACGGTGATCACATTGCGCACGGTGCCCGCAGCCAGGGACTCCAGCGACCACACCAGGTGTGGCAGGTCGATGCGGTTCATCGTCGAGCAGTAGCACACGGTCTTGTCCAGGAACGCGACCTGCTTGTCCGGGTGGGCCGCGGCCAACCGGCGGACCAGGTTCAACTCGGTGCCCAGCGCCCAGGCCGAGCCCGGCGCAGCCGCGTCCAGCATCCGGATGATGTGTTCGGTGGATCCCACGTGATCGGCCGCGGTGACCACCTCGTGCGTGCACTCCGGGTGCACCAGCACGTTCACGCCGGGGATACGCGCGCGCACGTCGGTGACGTTCTGCACGGTGAACCGGCCGTGCACCGAGCAGTGCCCGCGCCACAGGATCATCCGCGCGTCCTGCAGCTGACGAGGTGTCAGACCGCCGCCGGGCCGGTGCGGGTCATAGACCACGCAGTCGTCCAACGACATACCCAGATCCCGCACTGCGGTGTTACGGCCCAGGTGTTGATCGGGCAGGAACAGCACCTTCTCGCCCTGCGTGAAGGCCCACTCGAGCGCCCGATGGGCGTTGGAGGAGGTGCAGATCGTGCCGCCGTGCAGCCCGGTGAACGCCTTGATCGCGGCCGAGGAGTTCATGTACGACACCGGCACGGTCACCCCGGCCACGCCGGCGTCAGTGAGCACATCCCACGCGTCATCGACCTGATCGGCGCCGGCCATGTCGGCCATGGAGCACCCGGCGGCCAGGTCCGGCAGCACCACCCGCTGGGCGTCGGAGGTCAGGATGTCCGCGGACTCCGCCATGAAGTGCACACCGCAGAACACGATGAACTCCGCATTCGGCCGTGCCGCCGCCTCCCGGGCCAACTTGAACGAGTCCCCGGTGACGTCGGCGAACGCGATGACCTCGTCGCGCTGGTAGTGGTGGCCCAGCACGAACACCCGCTCGCCCAACGCGGCCTTGGCCAGCCGGGCCCGCTCCGTGAGCGCCGGATCGGAGGCCGGGGGCAACTCGCCCGGGCATTCGACCCCACGCTCGGAGAACGGGTCCGCGTCGCTGCGCAGCAGCAACGTCAACGGCACGGTGCTCAACGGACTCTCCTGACCCACCTGACTGCACGGCGATGCTGTCATATGGAACAACCGCACTCGCACAGCTCTTCCCGGGAGCGGCAAAACCGCTCGGGGGCTTCCGGTCGTGGAGACTGCGCGGGTGCGTGTGCTGATCGCTCCCGACTCGTTCACCGGCACGCTCAGCGCCGTGCAGGCTGCCGAGGCGATCGCAGCCGGGTGGCGGGACACCGCCCCGGACGACGAATTGATCCTCGCCCCGCTCTCCGACGGCGGCCCGGGTTTCACCGATGTGCTGCACGCCTGCCTGGGCGGGGAGTTGATCGCGCTCACCGTGCACGGCCCGCGGGGCGAGCAGGTCCCGGCGAGCCTGCTGCGGGTGGGCGAGGTCGCCTATCTGGAGTCCGCACAGGCCGCGGGCCTGCACTTGATCCCCCCCGATCGGCGTGACCCCGGGGTCACCAGCACCTTCGGGGTGGGAGAGCTGATCGCGGCCGCGGTGGACGCCGGTGCCCGACGCATCGTGCTCGGCCTGGGGGGTTCGGGCACCAACGACGGCGGCGCGGGTGCGCTGGCCGCGCTCGGTGCCGCCCCGGCGGACCTGCTGCGCGCCGGCGGGCTGGCGCTGCGCGAGCTGGACCCGGAGACCCTCGATCTCGCGCCGGCCCGGGCCCGGCCGGCCGGCGTCGAGCTGCAGCTGGCCACCGACGTGGACAGCGTGCTGCTCGGCCTGCGTGGGGCCAGCGCGACGTTCGGCCCGCAGAAGGGTGCCGACCCGGACACCGTGCAACGCCTGGACGCTGCGTTGGAGCACTTCGCCCGGGCCGCCCAACCCGGCGTGGGTCTGAACATGACCGGATCGCTCGCCATCGCCCCCGGCGCGGGTGCGGCGGGCGGGTTGGGCTTCGGGCTCATGCTGCTCGGCGCCACCCGGCTGGCGGGCATCGCCACGGTCACCGAGCTCACCGGACTGGCCGACGCGGTCGGCACGGTCGACCTGGTGGTGACCGGCGAGGGCAGTTTCGACTGGCAGTCACTGGCCGGGAAGGTGGTCGCCGGGGTCGCCGCGGTGGCCGGCGAACACGCCCGCCCATGCCTGGTGCTGGCCGGGCGGGTCGAGGTGGGCCGCCGGGAGATCGCCGCGCTGGGCGTGTCCGCGGCCTATGCGATCACCGACGAGGTGGACCCGGCGGAGGCGCTCGCTCGCCCCGCAGAGCACCTGCGCACGCTCGCGGCCCGGGTCGCGCGCAGCTGGTCGCGGCCAATGTGACGCCCGGCACAATCCGGACGCACGCTGCGTGGGGAATACCCGGGTGCCCCGGATGTGTCAGCATGGTGGTGCACCGCCCCATGCGCTTCACAGATCAGCACCGTGGCAGGAGCAAACAGATGACGGTTTCCGAGACGACGACCACCGGCGTGGTTCTCACCGATGCGGCGGTGACGAAGGTGCGTCACCTGCTCGAGCAGGAGGGCCGCGAGGACCTGCAGCTGCGCATCGCCGTGCAGCCCGGCGGTTGCTCCGGCCTGCGCTACCAGCTGTTCTTCGACGAGCGTGCCCTCGACGGTGACGCGGTCTTCGACTTCAGCGGCGTGAACGTGGTTGTCGACCGCATGAGCGTGCCCTACCTGGGCGGCGCCAGCATCGACTTCGTGGACACCATCGAGAAGCAGGGCTTCACCATCGACAACCCGAACGCGGCGGGCTCCTGCGCCTGCGGCGACTCGTTCCACTAGGCCAGGCAAACCTCACCCACCCAGCCGCAGGCGGCTCAGCCTGCGGCTGGTTGGCATTCCGGCTGGTCGTCCACCGGCGGCGCCGCGATCACCCGCCACACCTGCGCATGCCACCCCCACCGGGTCCCGCCCGGCGCCTGCGCCAGGGTGGTGTAGGCCTCGCGGGCGACCGCGTCGCGCACCACCGTGCAGCGACCCAGCGTGCCCAGGTCCACCGAGGTCACCGGCCAATCCCGGTCGACCGGGGTGGGCGGGGGTAGCGCGCTCGCGGACATGGCCAACCGATCCGGGACCACCGGGGTCGGGTCGGAGATCCCGGTGGGCACCAACGTCCGGGGGTCGTCCTCCAAGCGGCGCACGAACCGGGCCGCCGCGGACCGCCGCCGCGCCTGGTCGGGGGAGTCCTCCGGCCGGGGGGAGAACGTGGCAAAACTGGAGTGGTTCAGCCGATCGTCATGGCGGACCGCGATCACCGTGACGATGGCATCGGGGATCGGCTTGTCCGGATGATCCCCATCGGCCAACCCGGCACGAGCCGCCAGGTAGAGCAAACGGCCCAGCGCCGGCGGGGTCAGCTGGCGACGGTTCAGCCCGACCACGCCGGGGATCGGCGCGTTCGCCGCCGGCCGGTCGACGCTGATCATCGTGCCGTCGGAGTAGACGCTCACCGGCGGTGGCGGCGGGACGTCCGGCGGCCCGGCGAACCCGCCGAACTGACTGATCCGCAGGACCACGTCATCCGCGGTGTGCGCCGGGACGTACGGCGCCGCAGTCGCCGTGGGCGTCGGCGTCGGCGTCGGGCTGGGTGTGCCGAACGGATTGGGCAGGGTGTCCGCCGAGGATCGGCCCGCACCGCAGCCCGTCCCCAGAGCCGCCAGGGTGAGCAGAACCGTCACCCGGCGGCGTGCTCCCGTGCGCAGAATCAGCTCCCGTAGCCCGCCAAACCCTCGGTCAGTTTCCCGATGCCATCGGGAATCTCGATGACCGCTGGGTGCCACGGTAGCGGGGCCGGGGCCCGATTCACCGGGTACAGCGCGGCGAGGCGTTCGGCGTCGGCCCCCAACTCGGCGAAACCCGGAGCGGGGACGATCGCGTTGCGTTCGGCCATGACTCCTCCTGGGGTCCTCGTTTCCAACACGCTAAGGGGATCGCACCCGGACAAACCAGACATACCTGGCGGTAGCCTGCAGCGACCCCGCTGTTGCCTGTCTTACCCGAGGATTGCCGCGTGAAGATCGCTGTGACCGGCTCGATCGCCACCGATCACTTGATGAGCTTCGAGGGGCGGTTCGCGGACTCCCTGGTGCCCGAGGCACTGGCCAAGATCTCGGTCTCGTTCCTGGTCGATGACCTCGAGGTGCGCCGCGGTGGGGTCGGGGCCAACATCGCGTTCGGCATGGGGTGCCTGGGCCTGCGCCCGATCCTGGTCGGCGCGGTCGGCGAGGACTTCGAGCCCTACCGGTCCTGGTTGGATCGGCACGGGGTGGACACCGCATCGGTCCTGGTGTCCGAGATCAAGCACACCGCCCGCTTCGTCTGCACCACCGACCGCGACCAGGCGCAGATCGCGTCCTTCTACGCCGGCGCGATGAGCGAGGCGCGGGAGATCGAACTCGGGCCCATCGCCGATCGGGTCGGCGGTCTGGACCTGGTGCTCATCGGCGCCAACGATCCGGCCGCCATGGCCCGGCACACCACGGAGTGCCGGGAGCGGGGCATCCCGTTCATTGCCGACCCCAGCCAGCAGGTGGCCTGGCTGTCCGGAGAGGACATTGCGAACCTGGTAAACGGGGCGGCCTACCTGTTCACCAACGAGTACGAGGCCGCGGTGGTGGAGAAGAAGACCGGCTGGTCAGCGGCCGACATCGCGGCCCGGGTGGACGTCCGGATCACCACGCTGGGCGCCGACGGCGCCCGCGTCGAGGCCCGCGGGCAGGACCCGGTGCACATCCCGGTGGCCGCGGTGGAACGGATTGTCGAACCGACCGGCGTCGGGGACGCCTTCCGCGCCGGGTTCCTGGCCGGCCGCTCCTGGGACCTGGGCCTGGAGCGCAGCGCACAGGTCGGGTCGGTGCTCGCGGCGCACGTGGTGGAGACCCTGGGCACCCAGGAGTACCGGCTGGCGAGCGACACCTTCCTCAAGCGCCTGAGCGACGCCTACGGCTCGGCCGCGGCGGTCGAGGTGGAACCGCACCTGGCCGTGCTGCGCGCCTGATCGTGCCCGTCGATCCGGGGCCGTCCCGCTGGGTGTTCCCGCCGGTCAGCGGGGCGGCGGCGGACAGCGGCCTGCTCGGGGTGGGGGCGGATCTGTCCCCGGCCACCCTGCTCGATGCCTACCGGCACGCGATCTTCCCGATGCCGGTGTCCCGGCGGGGGCCGATCGGCTGGTGGTCACCGGACCCGCGCGGGGTGCTACCGGTCAGCACCCCGCGGGTGTCCCGGTCGCTGGCCCGCACCCGGCGACGCTTCGAGATCCGGGTGAATTCCGCCTTCGACGACGTGGTGGGCGCCTGCGCGGACCCCAGCCGCCCGCACGGCTGGATCAACCCGGCCATGCGCCGGGCTTACCGGCAGTTGCACGACCTGGGCTGGGCGCACAGCGTGGAGGCGTTCGCGGTGGACGACGGCCAATTGGCCGGTGGGGTGTTCGGCATCGCGATCGGCGGCCTGTTCGCCGGGGAATCGATGTTCCACCACCGCACGGACGCCTCCAAAGCGGCTCTGCTCGGGCTCTGCGACCTGCTGCGCGCCGCCGACGGCCCACCCGAGCAGCGTCTGTTGGATGTCCAATGGACTACGCCGCACCTGGTCTCGCTGGGCGCGGTGGACGTCCCGCGGGGGCACTATGTGGACAGGCTGGCTGTTGCTTTGTCACTGTCCGTGCCCGAAGTGTTCACCTACCGGTGACAGCGGCTTGGGTCTGCGCAGACCGTCCGGCCGGCCCAATTGATGTTGGATGGGAGCTTCGGGAGGTAAGGCGCCGCGATGACGACGGATCTGGGACGGCCGCGTGCGGCCGGGCCGTTGGTTCCGGCTGCCCGCACGTCGGAGGAACCGGCACCGGCGCACTGGCGCGGCGACACCGCGTGGGTCTGGGTGATGGCCGTCGGGCTTTTCGCGCTGTACACCACCGTCTCCGTGCGCAATCACGTCCGACTGCACACCACCGGCTTCGACCTGGGCATCTTCGAGCAGGCGGTGCGCTCGTGGGCGCACGGGGAGCTGCCGCACTCGGAGATCAAGGGCGCCGACTTCCCGGTGCTCGGCGACCACTTCTCGCCGATCTTGGCGGTGCTCGCCCCGATCTACCGGGTGTTCCCATCGGCGATCACCCTGCTGGTCGCGCAGGCGGCGTTGCTGGCGGTGGCCGTGGTGCCGCTGGCCTGCTGGGCCCAACGCGCCCTGGGCCGGACCACGGCGCTGATCGTGGGCCTGGGCTACGGGCTGTCCTGGGGGATCGCCCAGGCGATCGGCTTCGACTTCCACGAGATCGCGTTCGCGGTGCCGCTGGTCTCGTTCAGCGCATGCGCGTTGGGCCAGGGCCGGGCCGGGGCCGCAGTGGCGTGGGCGGCACCGCTGCTGTTGGTCAAGGAAGACCTCGGGCTGACCGTCGCCGTGGTCGGGGTGCTGGTCTGGTTCGCCGGGCAGCGCCGCCTGGGCCTGGTCACCGCGGTGGCGGGCCTGGCAGGCACCGCGCTGGAGATGCTGGTGTTATTGCCGCACTTCAACCCGAACCACAAGTTCTCCTACTGGCACAGCCTCAACGACGGGCAGACCAACAAACACAGCCCCGGTCACCTCGTCGCCCGGGTGACCATCGGGCTGATCAGCCCCGAACCCAAGGCGATCCTGATCGTCCTGCTGCTCGCGCCCACCGCGTTCCTCGCCCTGCGCTCGCCCCTGCTGACGCTGGCCGTGCCCACGTTGGGCTGGCGGCTGGTCTCGGATCACTGGACCTACTGGAGCGGGCACTTCCACTACAACGCGGTGCTGATGCCGATCCTGTTCGCGGCGTTCATTGACGCGTTGCGCCGGGCCGGGCCGTCCCGCCGGCGCGAGGCGCTGGCGGTCAGCGCCCTGGTTACCGTGTTGTTCGTGCCCAGCAATGTGCTGTGGTCGCCGTTCCAACCGAGCACCTGGCACCACGACGCACGCATCGGGGACTACCGCGCGATGCTGGCCCGGGTGCCGGACAACGTCACGGTGGCCACGTCCAACCGGCTGGCCCCACACCTGACCAACCGGGACGTGGTGGAGATCTTCGGGTGGGCCGACGCGCGACCCAACCCGGCGTGGATCGTGGTGGACACCGCCGACCCGGTGGGCTGGCCGTTCGACACCATGGATCAACAGAACGATCTGCTGAAGGCCGCCGCACAGGCCGGCTACCAGAAGGTGGATCAGCGCGGTGACTTCCTCGTGCTGTACCGCCCGCCCCCGGATGCGCGGGAGTTCCCGCCGCCCCCGGCCGACCAGAAAAAGTGACGGCGCGTCAGCGCGCCCGGCGGACCAGGTAGGCGCGGGCGGGGGCGGTGGCGTCCTCGCCGAGGAACTCCTGGTCCCGCATCTCGCACCACGCCGGGATGTCCAACGCCGCCGCTGGATCGTCGGCCAGCACCCGCACCACCGACCCGACGTCGATCCGGCCGATGTTCTTGGCCAGTTCGATGATCGGCGCGGGGCACAGCCGGCCGAGGACGTCGAGGGTGAGCGCCGGGTCCTCCGCCGCGTTCACAGACCCTCTACCCCCGCGATGGCGCGCAGTTTGGCGAGCACGCCGGGCACGGTGAGGATGAATTCGTCGACGTCGGATTCGGTAACCCCGCGGGGCAACGACACCCGCACGTTGCCGTGCGACAGCACGCCCATGGCCTCGAGCACGTGGCTCGGCCGCAAGGTGTCCGCCGTGCACGAGGAACCCGAGTTCACCGCGAAGCCCACCCGGTCCAACTCGGTGACCAACGCCTCGCCGTCGATGTAGAGGCAGGAGAACGACACCAGGTTGGGCAGGGTCGTCGCCCCGGCGGCGTGCAGTGCGATGTCCGGCCAGCGGGCAGCAGCGGCCCGGATGCGCTCGGTCAGCGTGGCCAGGCGCGCGTTCTCCGCTGCGGCATCCCGGGCGACCGCGGCCAACGCGGCCGCGGCGGCGGCGATGGCGGGCACGTTCTCGAAGCCGGGGGAGCGGCCGGATTCCCGCTCGCCGGGGGGCAACGGCGAGCGCCACCGGGCCGTGCGGCGTACGGCCAGCACCCCGACGCCGGGTGGGCCGCCCCACTTGTGCGCGCTGGCGCACAGCACGCCCCAGCCGTCGGGCACCGCGAACCGGCCCACGGTCTGGGCGGCGTCCACCAGGAGCGGTACGTTCGCGGCGCCCGCTGCCGCGGCTACCTCGGCCACCGGTTGCACGGTGCCCACCTCGTGGTTGGCGGTCTGCAGGCAGGCCAGCGCGGTGTCCGGGCGTAGTGCGGCGGCGAAGGTCGCCGGGTCCACCCGCCCGGCCCGGTCCACCCCGACCAGGTCCACGCTGCCGCCGCCGGCCTCGTGCCACTGTGCGGTGTGCAGCACCGCGGAGTGCTCCACCGCGGAAGCCACCAGGTGTCGGCCCACCCGGGCCCGCCCGCGCAGGCAGCCCACCATTCCGATCTGCAGTGCCGCGGTCCCCGAGCCAGTGAAGCTCACCTCGGCCGGTGCCGCCCCGATCACCCCGGCAACGATCTCCCGCGCCTCGTCCAGCCGCATCCGGGCCCGCCGGCCGTCGCGGTAGAGCCGGGCCGGGTCCGCCCAGCCCGCGTCCACGGCGGCCAACCAGGCCTGCCGGGCCGCCGGGTGCAGCGGCTCGGTGGAGGCGGCGTCGAAATAGCCGTCGGGCGGTCCGGTCACCCTCCGAACGCTAGTGCGCCCGTCGGGGCCGAGCGCGTCGAGTGTCGGCCCTTGCAGCGCGGCGGTAGGTTACGCGCCATCACATCGGCCGAAGGCCACTGGAGCGCAGCATGTTGCTGGCGACCTACCAACCTGACATCCGATCGATCAACCATTCGCTGACTGCGTCCGCGCTGGTTGCCGTGCTCCCACTCGCGACGCTGTTCTTCATGCTGGGCGTGCTGCGGATCACGGCGTGGATCTCCGGCCTGGCGGCGTTGGCGGTTGCGGTGATCGTGGCGACCGCCGGTTTCGACATGCCGGTCAGCCAGGCCGCGGATGTCGCATCGTGGGGTGCGGCTTTCGGGTTCTTCCCGATCATGTGGATCGTCATCAGCGCGATCTGGGTCTACAACATGACCATCGAGACGGGGCACTTCGACGTCCTTCGGCGTTCGTTCGCCGCGGTCAGCGACGATATGCGGATCCAGGCGATCGTCATCGCGTTCTGTTTCGGTGCGCTGATGGAGGCCCTCGCGGGGTTCGGCACCCCGGTGGCGATCAGCGCCGTCATGCTCATCGCGCTCGGGTTTGCGCCGATCAAGGCAGCGACCCTGGCCCTGGTGGCCAATACCGCGCCGGTGGCCTTCGGTGCCCTCGCGACCCCGATCGTGACGCTGTCGAAGGTCACCACCGGAGCGGCGGACCCGGCCCACCGCGGCGACTTCACCGAGGACCACCTCGGCGCCCTGGTCGGCCGGCAGACCCCGGTGCTCGCGCTGTTCGTCCCCCTCGCCCTCGTGGTGATCGTGGACGGCATGCGCGGGCTGCGCCAGACCTGGCTTCCGGCCCTGGTGGGCGGAGTCGCCTTCGCCGTCGCGCAATGGCTCACCTCGACCCACTTCTCGGTGCAGCTCACCGACGTGGTGGCTTCGTTGGTCAGCGCCCTGGCGCTGGTTCTGCTGCTGCGGGTGTGGCGACCCGCGGAGACCTACAGCGACCTCGACCCCGAGGCCGGCGGCGGGTCCGCGAGCGCTGATTCTCCGCGCCGGGGTGGGGGAGTCGCCGTGGCTACCGAGGTGGTCCCGGACACCCGCGTCGAGGTCGCGAAGGCCTACGCGCCGTACCTGGTCATCATCGCCATCTTCAGCGTGGCGCAGATCGACTCGGTGAAGAAGGACCTGCTCAAAGAACCCTGGACGTATCTGTTCAAGTGGCCGGGTCTCGATCTGGTCAGCGCGAGCGGGAAGCCCCCCGCCCAATTCACGTTCAACTGGTTGGCGGCGGCCGGCACCCTGACCATCATCGCCGGCCTGATCACCATGCCGATCCTCGGCATCGGTCCGGCGAAGGCCTTCCAGGCATACCTGCGCACCTATCGCCAACTGGCTCCGGCGATCATCACGGTGATGGCGGTACTCGCGCTGGCCTACGTGATGAACAACTCCGGGCAGACCGGCGCGCTCGGCAAATGGATGGCCAGCGTCGGCTCCGGATTCGCGCTGCTCTCGCCGGTCCTCGGCTGGCTCGGGGTCGCGGTCACTGGGTCGGACACCTCCTCGAACTCCCTGTTCGGCGCGTTGCAGGTGACGGCGGCCGGACAGGCGGGCCTGGATCCGGCCCTGATGGCTGCCGCCAACTCCTCCGGTGGCGTGCTGGGCAAGATGGTCTCGCCGCAGAACCTCGCGATCGCTGCGGCCGCCGTCGGCATGACGGGCCGCGAGGGCGACATCTTCCGCAAGGTGATCGGCTGGAGTCTGCTGTTCCTCGCGGGCATGTGCGTGCTGGTCTATCTGCAGAGCACCAGCGCGCTGGAGTGGATGCTGCCGTAGTCGGGTCCTTCGGCCCCTGCGACAGGCTACTTCGCCGACGGGTTCGCCACGCTGCCGATGAACAGGAGGGCACCGGTCTTCGTGTCCACGATCTCGAACACGAACGGCCGGTCGACGGTGAAGATGATCGGCGGCGTGGGGCCGGCAACGGCCGACACTGCCCTTGCGGTGATCGCGGTGACGGCCGCGGCTGTGGTGCCGAGTTCGTCCACGGTGATGTTCGCCTTGTGCAGAGCCTGATCCACGTACAACGCCTCGGCAGTGGTGATTCCGGACAGATCAGCGGGGCCGAACACATCGGTGATTCCGAGCGTCTTGAGCAACGGGATCAGGTCCAGGTCACTCCGGAAGTCCCATTTCGGCATAGTCACGTTCACGTAGGCCGGGAGGGTCCTTCCTGCCGCGGCGAGGACGGCCGGCGTCATCAGGTCCGCCGGCGTGGTGGCGCCCGTCGGCAGGACGACACGCATCGCGAGACGACCGCCGAAGTAGGGCAGTTGCACCGCTTGCCAGCCAGTGCCTTTCGCGTACCCATAGCGGCCGTCGCTGTCGATCATCTGTACCGGCTTCGTAACCCCGCGGAACTTGTCCTCACCGGCTTGGTCGAACGCGGTGGTCCAGCTGGCCTTCAGGTACACGGCGTTGAGCAGCGCAAGGCGGGTTGCCGGATCCAGGTGCTCGAGGATCTGCTTGATTCGACCGGCCGTGTGCACGTCGGCCCAGTGGTTGATCGCCGCCAACGCCGCGGACTCGTCGCCGAAGTCGGTCTCCCGGACCGTGCTGCCGTACTGCTGGCCCAGCGTGTTCAAGAACTCCTGCTCCAACGGGTACCCGGCTTGGACGAACAACGAGTTCGCGATCGTCAGCACCGGCGGTGCCGGGGCAGGAATGCTGTTGGCTGAGGGCTGCGGCGAGGCCTGCGGGGGTGCCGTCGAGGTCACCAGGCCCTTGGTCAGCGCGTTGAAAGCCTCAGCCACCCCGGCCGGGAAGCCGAACGCCTTGTCGATCTGGTCGCCGGTCTCGCCCTTGGCGCCGGCCCGGAGCATGCCGAACGCGTAGGCGACGCTGAGCGGGGAGAAGACGAAGTTGTCGCCCGGCTTAGCGCCGACCCGGTACAGGTCGATCGCAAATTGGTTGATGCCGGCCACGGTCGCCGCGACCGGTGCGTCCGCGCTCGGTGCGACCCGATGCATCGCGGCCGCAGGGGTGGAACCGGGGCTCGCGGATGCCGTCGGGGTCGCGGTGGGCGTCGATGACGGGATTGCCGCCGAGGGACCAGCGACCACCTCGTGGCCCGCCCCGCACGCGGCCAGGCTCGCGCCCAGCGCCACTCCCGCCGCAGCCATCTGAGTGCGCCGTTTGCCCGACATCCGACCGACCTCCCGAAGCCTCGGCCGGGGCACCGACCAGGACTAGGACGCGTGGCGCCGACGGTTCGTTCACCCCGGCCGGGTCGGACTACTTCGCCGCCGGGTTCGCCACGCTGCCGGTGAACAGCAGGGCACCGGTCTTGGTGTCCACGATCTCGAACACGAACGGCCGGTCCACGGTGAATTCGATCGGTGGGACGGTCGGGATCCGCGCGGCGGTGGCGCTCACGCCGATCGCGGTCACCGCGGAGGCCACGGTGCCCAATCGGTCCACGGTGATGTTTGCCTTGTGCACCGCCTGCGAGGCGAACAGCTTCTCCACCGCGGTGATGGCGGACAGGTCGCTCTTGCTGTCCGAGAACACGTCGGTGATGCCGAGGTCGGGCAGCAACGACTTCAGGTCCAGGTCGCTGGCGAAATCCCAGGACGGCATGGTCACGTTCACCGCCGCGGTCTTGGTCTTTCCGGCCGCCTCCAGCACGTGAGCGGTCATCAGATCCGCCGGGGTCGCCGAACCGGTGGGCAGGATCACCCGCATGGCCAGCCGGTCGCCGAAGTACGGCAACGTGACGGACTGCCAGGTCGACCCCTTCGCGTAGCCCAGGTCCTCGTCCTCGCGTTTCATCATCGGCACCTGCACGGTGCCGCTCGCCGCCTTGAAGTCTCGGCTGCCCGCGTCGGAGAAGGCCCGGGTCCAACTGGCCTTGAGGTACACCGCGTTGATGATGACCAGACGGGTGGCGGCGTCCAACTGGTTGAGGATCTCCTTGATCCGTCCCGCGGTGTGCACGTCGGCCCAGTGGTTGATGGCCGCCAGCGCAGCCTGCTGGTTGGCGAAGTCCGTGGGCTGCACCGCACTGCCGTACTGGCCGGCCAAGGTCTGCTGGAAGTCCGGCAGCAGCGGGTAGCCCTGCTGTGCGAACAGCGCGTTGGCGATGGTCACCACCGGCGGGGCGGGCGGCGGGTCGGAGTCGGCGGACGGTTGTGGCGCGGCCGTCGGGGGAGCGGTGGAGGTGATCAATCCCTCGGTCAGGGCGTTGAACGCCTGCGCCACGCCGGCCGGGAAGCCGAAGGCCTTGTCGAGTTGTGCGGCCGTGTCGCCCTTCGCGCCGGCACGCAGCATGGCGAACGCGTAGCTGATGCTGAGCGGGGAGAACACCAGGTTCTGGCCGGGCTTTGCCGAGGCCTTCCAGAACGCCGCGGCGAACGCGTCCAGGCCCGCCACGGTGTCCGCCACCGGGGCCTTCGGGTCGGCCGGGGCTTGGCTCGCCATCGGCGTCGCCTCGGCGGTCGGCCCGGTGCCCGGCCGTACCGTGTCGGACGAGCTTCCGCCTGATCCGCAGGCCGTCAGCGTGGCGGCCAGCGCCGCCCCGAGAGCCACCAGCCGTGTCGTTCGCGTCCAACCCATTGCGGGTACCTCCCCGTTGGCCCGGAGCCACTCTGGACCTCCTACCAAGGACGGTGCGGACCGGGGTTTCGTTCATCGGCGCGCCGGCTCCCCCGGGACAGAGGCCGCAGGTGCCCGGGAGTAGGCTGCCGCCCGTTATCGCACCCGTTTTTCGCTCGGAAAGGCTCGCGTTGCGCCCCTTTGGCTCCCCGCCCGACCAGCGGCGGTTCCGCAGCCCGCGCCGGGTGCTCGGCATCGGTGCCGCACTCGTGTTTGTCCTGGTCACTTGCACCGGCTGCGACACCACGGGCCTGCCGCGGTTGGCGTTCCCGACGCCGGCCACCAAAGAGGGCCCCCGCATGCTGCTCATCTGGCAGGGCTCCTGGCTGGCCGCGCTCCTCACCGGCGCTGTGGTGTGGGGCCTGATCATCTGGGCCTGCATCTTCCACCGCAAGAAGAGCGAGGATCACGTCCCGATCCAGAGCCGGTACAACCTGCCGATCGAGGTGCTGTACACGGTCATCCCGTTCATCATGATCGCGGTGTTGTTCTACTTCACCGCCCGGGATGAGTCGATCCTGCTGGACAACAAGAAGACCCCGGACATGACCGTCAACGTGGTCGGGCGGCAGTGGAGTTGGACGTTTAACTACCTCGATGACCAGGTGTACGACGTCGGCGCGCCGGGGCGGAACCTGACGCAGTTGTGGCTGCCGGTGGACAAGCGGGTGCGGTTCATCCTGACCTCGCCGGACGTCATCCACTCGTTCTGGGTGCCCGCGTTCCTGTTCAAGATGGACGACTTCCCCGGCCGGCAGAACCAGTTCCAGCTGACCCCGAACAAGATCGGCCTCTACGAGGGCAAGTGCGCCGAGCTGTGCGGCACCGACCACTCCCGGATGCTCTTTCAGGTGCACGTGGTCAGCGACGCCGACTACAAGGCGCACGTCTCCCAGCTGCGGGCGCTCGGTCAGGCCGGGGAGCTGGAGCGCGGTGACCTGGGGACGGCCGCGGACCGCGAGCACGCGTATACGCTGCACGACCCCAACCCGGCGCCGGACGCTGACGAGACCACCCCGGGGAGCAAGCAGTGACGATCACCGAAACCCGTCGCGTTGCCGCTACGCCGGCCCCCCGGAAGAAGACCCTGGGCGCCGCGATCATCGAGTGGATCACCACCACTGACCACAAGAAGATCGGCTACCTGTACCTGGTCACGTCGTTCGTGTTCTTCCTGATCGCCGGCGTGATGGCGATGCTGATGCGCGCCGAGCTGGCCCGGCCGGGCACCCAATTCCTCAGCAACGACCAGTACAACCAGCTGTTCACCATGCACGGCACGATCATGCTGCTGTTCTTCGCGACGCCGCTGTTCGTCGGTTTCACCAACGTGATCATGCCGCTGCAGATCGGCTCACCGGACGTGGCGTTCCCGCGGTTGAACATGTTCAGCTACTGGCTGTTCCTGTTCGGTGGGTCCATCGCCATGTTGGGCTTCGTCACCCCCGGTGGCGCCGCGGACTTCGGCTGGTTCGCCTACACCCCGCTGACCAACGCCGTGCACTCACCCAACGTGGGCGCGGACCTGTGGATTATGGGCCTGGCGATGGCCGGCTTCGGCACGATCCTCGGCGGCGTCAACTTCATCACCACGATCATCTGCATGCGCGCGCCCGGCATGACCATGTTCCGGATGCCGATCTTCGTCTGGAACGTGCTGCTCACCTCGGTGCTTGTGCTGATCGCCTTCCCGGTGTTGGCCGGCGCGTTGCTGTGTTTGGAGGCCGACCGCAAGCTCGGCACGCACATTTTCGACCCGGCCAACGGCGGTTCCCTGCTCTGGCAACACCTGTTCTGGTTCTTCGGCCACCCCGAGGTGTACATCATCGCGTTGCCGTTCTTCGGCATCGTGACCGAGATCCTGCCGGTGTTCAGCCGCAAGCCGGTCTTCGGCTACAAGGGTCTGGTCTTCGCGACGCTGTCCATCGCGGCGCTGTCGGTGACCGTGTGGGCGCACCACATGTACGTCACCGGCGGGGTCTTACTGCCGTTCTTCGCCTTCATGACATTCCTGATCGCGGTACCCACCGGGGTGAAGTTCTTCAACTGGGTGGGCACCATCTGGCGCGGCGCGTTGTCCTTCGACACCCCGATGCTGTGGGCGATCGGCTTCCTGGTCACCTTCCTGTTCGGTGGCCTCACCGGCGTCATCCTGGCGGTACCGCCCATCGACTTCCAGGTCTCCGACTCCTACTTCGTGGTCGCCCACTTCCACTACGTGGTATTCGGCACCGTCGTCTTCGCGATGTTCGCCGGGTTCTACTTCTGGTGGCCGAAGATGACCGGCAAGATGCTCGACGAGCGGCTGGGCAAGATTCACTTCTGGATGCTGTTCTTCGGCTTCCACACCACGTTCCTGGTGCAGCACTGGCTGGGCGCCGAGGGCATGGCGCGCCGCTACGCGGACTACCTGTCCTCGGACGGGTACACCACGCTGAACACGATCTCCACGATCGGGGCGTTCGTGCTCGGTGCCTCCACGTTGCCGTTCCTGCTCAACGTGATCCTCACCGCCAAGCGGGCGCCGAGGGTCACCAGCGACGATCCGTGGGGTTGGGGTCGCTCCCTGGAGTGGGCCACCACCTGCCCGCCGCCGCGGCACAACTTCCTGTCGATGCCGCGCATCCGCTCGGAGAGCCCGGCCTTCGACCTGCACCACCCGGAACTGGCCAGCGCGCAGGACGGGCCGCACCACCACACGCTGCTGGACGATATCTACGGCGAGCCGGATCTCGAAGGTCACGGGGATACGCCGGTCGACAAAGAAGGGCACGAGCACCCGTGAAGGTTGAGGGGAACATCTTCGCCGGCACCGGGGTCTTCGTGCTGGTGGTGACCCCGGTCTACTGGCACTACTCGCAGGACCCCACGGGTACCGCCGCGCTGATCCTCACCCTCGGCCTGTGCGCGCTGACCGGGTTCTACCTGCTGTTCACCGCCCGCCGGGTCGACGCCCGCCCGGAGGACAACCCGGTCGCCCTGATCGAGGACGGGGCAGGGGAGATGGGCTTTTACAGTCCCTACTCCTGGTGGCCGCTGGCGCTCGGTCTGAGCGCCGCTACGGCCTTCCTGGGCGTCTGTATCGGCTGGTGGCTGGTCATCCTCGCGGTGCCGTTCTTCGCCGTGGCCGTCTATGGCCTGGTGTTCGAGTACTACCGCGGCGAGCACGCCCACTGACAAAGCAATCATTGCGCCCCCGCACCTGCGGAGGTTGACGTAACGTCGCCTAGAATTGCCCCGATTTGTCGGGGAGGATCCAGCGACGGAGGCTTGGTACATGCGGGGGCACGGCGGGCGACTACGGGGGATTCGAGCGGGCACCGCCGCCGCTGCCGCCGGGTTGCTGTTGGCGGCGTGTGGGTCGAGCGGGGGCTCCTCGATGGCGGCTGCGGCCGCCCCGGTGGCGGTGCCCGCGAAC
>Ga0137412_10000287_pt1 | contig 34502 bp, 30 predicted proteins | sample CZODoug2_1_16fun_FD_122160 | JGI IMG/M metagenome (GOLD analysis project Ga0137412, IMG submission 122160) | Vadose zone soil fungal communities from Angelo Coast Range Reserve, California, USA - CZODoug2_1_16fungal (Hybrid Assembly) | ecosystem: Environmental > Terrestrial > Soil > Vadose zone...
TTCAAGCCGGCCTGAGCTGGGGCGCTCGATAAAATTCAAACAAAACATCTGGAAGAGGAAACATGGCGCATAACATTCTGATCCTTGGGGCCTCGTATGGCTCGCTGCTGGCGACGAAGCTCTTGATGGCGGGTCACAACGTGACCCTGGTTTGCCGGAAGAAGACCGCGGAGCTGATCAATCGCGACGGCACCGAAGTGCGCATCAAGCTGCGCGACGAGCCGGCGCATCGGGCGATCTTCTCACGCGACCTGCCGGGGACCCTGGACGCGACAACGCCCGCGGACGTCGACCTCTCCCGTTACGACATGGTCGGCCTTGCGATGCAGGAGCCGCAATACACCAACCACACGATCCGGGTTCTGATGGTCAAGATCGCCGAGGCGAAGCTGCCTTGTCTTTCGATCATGAATATGCCGCCTCTGCCCTATCTCAAGCGCATTCCGGCGCTTTCGGAGATGGACCTCGAAGAGGCCTATACCAATGCGCAGGTGTGGGAACGGTTCGAGCCGGGACTGGTGTCGCTCTGCTCGCCCGATCCGCAGGCCTTCCGCCCACCGGAGGAAGCGGCGAACATCCTGCATGTCGGCCTGCCGACCAACTTCAAGGCGGCGGCGTTCGCGGACGAGGCGCATAACAGGCTTCTTCGGAAGCTCGAAGCGGATATCGACGCGGTGAAGCTGGACGGCCGGGACGTTCCGGTGAAGCTGAAGGTGTTCGATTCGCTGTTCGTGCCGCTGGCCAAATGGTCGATGTTGTTGACGGGGAATTATCGCTGCATCACGCTGGCGGAGCCGCAACCGATCCGCGACGCGGTGCATACCGACCTGAAGCTCTCGCAGTCGATCTACGACCATGTCGACACCATCGCCCGGCGCCTCGGCGCCGACCCCGGGGACCAGGTGCCGTTCGAGAAATACGCCAAGGCGGCGGAAAGCCTGCTCAAGCCCTCATCGGCGGCCCGCGCGGTGGCCAATGGAGCGCCTTTCATCGAGCGCGTCGACCTGCTGGTGAAGCTGATCTCGCAGCAACTCGGCATGCCCAATGCCGAGATCGACCGCACGGTGCAGATCGTGGATCAAAGACTGAACGAGCGGATCGTACCGAGCTGACCCGGCGCGCCGTGACGCGACGCCCGATGCCTCTCGATCGCGGTCCAATCCTTCGCCAAAACGGATGCAGCAATGGCTTACATCGTCAACACTCCGAAACCGCCTTACTACGCGGTCGTTTTTACATCCATCAATGCCGATGTGGATCACACCGAGCACACGAAGATGTACCGACGGATGGTCGAAATTGCCGAGAGCTATGAAGGCTACATCGGCATCGAGCCTGCCCGAAATCCGGATGGATCCGGGGTAGCGGTCATCTACTGGAAGGATCTTGCGACGATCCAGGCTTTCGCGCGCGATCCCGAACATCTCGTCGCGAAAAAGAAGGGTCGGGAAATCTGGTACAGCCACTACTTGATCCGCATCTGCAAGGTCGAGCGCGACTATGGACGGCCGGAAGAATCGGAATCGACGTCGTCTTCTGCGCAGGCCGGCGGCGTCGACGCATGATATGATCTGCCCGAAGACCAGCGGTCTGCTGGCGCGCCAGCCCGCCGGTACTCCGGGTGAGCGAAGACTTAGGATCAAGCAATGCCGGATGATATCCACACGCAGCCGATGCTGGTCGAAATCGCGATCGAGCCGAAATCGAAGGCCGAACAGGACAAGCTCGGGTTGGCGCTCGCCAGGCTCGCCGCCGAAGACACCTCGTTCCTGGTGTCGACCGATCACGAGTCGGGCCAGACCATTCTGAAGGGAACGAGCGAACTCCATCTCGATGCCAAGCTCGAATTGCTCAAACGCACCTATAAATTAGACGCACGTATCGGCTCACCGCAGATTGCCTTCCGTGAGCGTCCGACCAGACGCGTCGAGGTGGAATATGCCCACAAGAAGCTCGAAGGCGCCAGGGGCGAGTTCGCCGTCGTGAAGCTCGTTGTCGCGCCGAACGAGCCCGGCAAAGGCTATTTGTTCGTGTCCCGAATCGTGGGCGGCGCGGTGCCGAAGGCGTACATTCCCGGCGTCGAGAAGGGTCTCGAAAGCGTGTTGACGTGCGGCATGGTCGCGGGCTTCCCGGTGGTCGATGTCAAGGTCGAGCTGATCGACGGCAAATATCACGACGTCGATTCCTCCGTGCGGACGTTCGAGATCGCCGCGCGGGCGGCGTTCCGCGAAGCGCTGCGGAAGGCGAACTGCGTATTGCTTGAGCCGATCATGAAGCTCGAGGTGGCGACGCCGGTTTCAAATGTCGGCTCCCTCATCGGCGACCTCAATTTCCGGCGCGGGCAGATCCGGGCGCAGGATATGCGCGGCAGCGCCGCCGTCATCCACGCAATGGTGCCGCTGAGCAACATGTTAGGCTATGCCGAAACCTTACGCGTGCTGTCGCAAGGCCGCGCCACATTCACCATGCAATTCGCCCACTATGCCGCGGTGCCTTTGCCCGAAGATGATCCACCCTTTCGGCCCGCGACCGGGATGCGCGCCTGAACGCCCCGAACCGCTTCCCTGGACCCGATTGCAGGTCGCGAAAGGCGTTCACGAATGCAAGCATCGGCCTTCCTGGCGCGGATCCTCAAGAGTCAAGTCTTGCCTCATTCAGCGCAGCACGGACGATCTGTGCCAGCTCAGACCTGCGATACGGTTTGGTCAGGAGGAGAACGCCGGGATCGAGCCGCCCGTGGTGCACAATGGCACTTTGGGAATATCCCGAGGTATACACCACCTTGAGCTCAGGCCGGCGCCGCATCAGCTCGCCCGCCAGTTCCCGGCCGTTCCTGCTTCCGGGCATGATGACGTCCGTGAACAAAAGATCACACCGGGTTCCCTGGTCGATGAAGGCCAAAGCCTCGTCGGCGTTGGCGGCCGGGATCGTCCGATAACCGAGCGCCCTCAGTTGGGCGATCGCGTAGCTCCGCACCAGGGGATCGTCCTCAACGACGAGAATCGTTTCCGTTCCTCTCTGAATCGGCACGGCCGTCGTCGTGCCGACAAATTCGACGTTGCGGCCCGCGGCGCTCGGAAGATAGAGCTTGATGCAGGTGCCAAGGCCATCCTCGCAATAGATCTTGATGTGGCCGCCCGACTGCTTGACGAGTCCGTACACCATGCTCAAGCCAAGTCCGGTTCCCTTGCCGACCTCCTTGGTGGTGAAGAACGGATCAAACACCTTGTCGATGATGGCAGCCGGGATGCCGGTGCCGTTGTCACTGACGGCGATCATCACATAAGCTCCCGGTAAGACTTCCCGGTTAGCTGCGGCATAGGCTTCGTCGAGACGGACGTTGCCGGTTTCGAGGGTCAGTTTTCCGCCATTCGGCATTGCATCCCGGGCATTGACGGCAAGATTGACGATCGCCGTGGTGAGTTGACCCGGGTCGACCAGCGCCGGCCATGCGTGTTCCTCGAACATCGATTCGATCTCGATGTTCTCGCCCAGCGTTGGCCTGAGCAGCTTGATGGCGGTGCTGACGAGCTTGTTCGTATCGGTCGCTCGTGGTTGCAGCGGTTGCTTGCGGGCGAACGCCAGAAGGCGCTGTGTCAGTTCGGCTCCGCGCTGCGCGGCTTCGTCGATCATGGCGAGGGTCGTCGCGAGCTCGGGCTGGTCGGTGACGTCGTCCGACAGGATTTCAGCTGCGCCGGTGATGACGGTGAGAAGGTTGTTGAAGTCGTGGGCAATGCCGCCGGTCAACTGGCCGACCGCTTCCATTTTCTGTGACTGCGCCAATTGCTGCTGCTGCTCGACCAGCTGTTTGGTTCGCTCCTCGACGCGGCGCTCGAGTTCCAGCGCGTAGGTCTCGATCTCGGCCTTGGCGGCGACCAGTTCCGCCTTGCTCTGCTGCAACCCGCGATTGGTCCGAACGATATCTTCGAAAGTCGCGATCAGCAGGTCGAGGATCTGCTCCTTTTCCGAATTGACGATGAATTTCTTTCCGAGAAAAACGACCTCGACGCCGAACGCAAGTTTTCCCTGAATTCTCGCACGTCTATTCTGGAACACCGTTTGAATCCGATCGATGAGCTGCTCCGGTTCGTACGGCTTGGTGATGAAGTTGTCGGCACCGCATTCAAGCCCGCGAATGATATCCATCGGATCCGCCAGCGTTGAGAGCAGGATCACCGGAATATTGAACCCCTTGGCATCCTTCTTGACGCGGTCGCACAACTCGTAGCCCGACAGGCCGGGCATCATGATATCGGAGATGATCATGTCGAATGCCTGGTCGGCGACGCGTTGCAGCGCGATTTCGGCATTGAGAGCGAGTTCGACGGAAAATTGCTCGGCCTCCAGTATGAACTGAAGCTGCTGCGCTTGCGTCGGGCTATCCTCGACAATGAGAATCCGCGTCATTGACTATTCCTTGGGTTGCTCGTCGATCGAGACACCAGGTTGATGAGTTGGTCCGCGATGGATGGCAGCGGTAGAACATAATCGGCCAGTCCCGCCTCGATGGCCGCGCCGGGCATTCCGAATACGATGGAGCTGGCTTGATCCTGGGCCAGGATGGTCCCCTTTAATTGACGCGCAACCTGGAGGCCGGGGAAGCCGTCCTGCCCCATACCGGTCAGGACCACGTGGACCGCGGACTCACCAAAGACCCGCGCAACCGACTCGAACAGAAATGTTGCCGAAGGACGAAATCCACCGATCTGCTCGGCCTGCGACAGCGCGATCCTCGATCGGCTCGAAACTCCGAGATGTCTGTCGTCGGGCGCCACATAGACGGTGTGCGGAGACAGCAATTCGCCGTCCGTCGCGCGTTTGACATGGATCGAGCAAATCGAATCGAGCCACTGTACCAGGCCGTCGATAAAGCCCGAACCGATGTGCTGCACGACCAGGATCGGGAGACCGAAATCCGCCGGGAGTTCCGACAGAATCTGCTGCAGCGCCGCCGGGCCACCGGTGGACGCGGCCACCGCGACGATCCTGGCAGGCGCCTCGGTCGCGGCAGCGGGTCGTGGCGCTGCCGCCCAAGGTCGCGACCCCTCCCGCCGTGCCTCCCTCCAGCGCCGGACAACCTTGACCTGGGACATGGCCTTGACCGTGGCAATCAGTTGCTCGCCCGCGGATGAAGCCTCAGGCAGAAGCGATGAAGGCACCGATGCGATCGCAAGAGCGCCGGCGCGCAACGCCAAGATGGACATCTCGACCTGCTGCGCATCGTGCTCGTTCGAGACGATCACGATCGGGGTGGGAGCCTCGATCATCACTTCCTTGGTGGTGCTGAAGCCACCGGCTGCCGGCAAATGAACGCCCATGACGACGATATGGGGCCGAAGTCGCTTCACCAATTCCAGCGCTTCGGCGCTGTGCGATGCTTCGCCGATCACGCTGATCTCGGGATCGAGCCGAAGCAGTTTGCCGAGAGCCGCCCGTTCCGTCACTGAGCCGTCTGCGATCAGAACGTTTATCATGCGCGACATCGTCACAGCAGCCGCGCGATGATGGCCAGCAGTTCCTTCTGGTCAAACGCGCTCTTGAGACAATACGCATCCGCCCCGGCCGCAAGGCCTCGTGTCTTGTCCGCTTCACTCTCCCTGGCGGTTATCAGAATAATCGGAAGGTTACGAAAGCGCCGGGAATCGCGAATCGCCTCGGTGAGGGAAAATCCATCCATCCGTGGCATCTCGACGTCGGAGACAACCAGGTCCGCGCCTTTTTCCGTCAGCAGATGCCAGGCTTCCATCCCGTCGACCGCGGCTATCACGTCGTATCCGGCCGATTCGAGAATGTTCTTTTGCAGGGTGCGGACGGTGACCGAGTCGTCGGCGACCAGCAGACGTTTTCGCGCCGAGCGAGGAGCGGTCGCCACGGCGTCCGCGAGGCCGGCTGCGGCGGGCAGACTCAATGCGTGCTGGATCAGGTCAGGCGTGTTCAAGATCAGAGCAACCCGGCCATCGGGGAGAATAGTTCCGCCACTGACGTATTTCAGGTTACGCAGCCGTGGCCCCAGGGCGCGCACAACGACCTCGCGTTCGCTTTGCAGGCCGTCGACGAGGAAAGCGGCCAACCGATTGCCGGCGGCGAGCACGACAACGGGAATCCTCCCACCATCCATCGAAACCGCGGCGCCGCGGAAACCCAATGACTCGGCCAATGTCACAAGGGGGACCGGCACGCCGGCGATCAACAGGATCTCGCGGCCTTCGATCGATCGGATGTCGCCGGCGCCGATGCGAAGCACGCGATGAACACTGACGGTATCAATGGCGTAGAACTGGCCGGCGGCCTCGACGAGGATGATGCGGACCGACGTCAAGGTCAGCGGCATGACCAGGGAGAATCTGGTTCCCTGTCCGGCTGTGAACGAGACGTCGACGGTTCCCCGCATCGATGTCAGCCGTGTCTTGACGACGTCGAGGCCGACGCCTCGGCCAGAGATCGGCGTGATGGCCTCCGCGGTAGAAAGCCCGGGAAGAAAAATACTCTGCGCTGCATCCGTGTCATTGGCGGGCACCGCAAGGGCTCTCCTGCCAAGCTGATCGCGAATGGCGGCGGTGTCGAGACCTTGGCCGTCGTCGCTGACGGTAACCTCGACCCTGGGACCGCGCACGGCTGCGGCGACCGTCACCCTCCCTGTCTCGGGCTTGCCGGCTGCGCAGCGCGCCGCGGAGGATTCGATGCCATGATCGACGGCGTTTCGAACCAGATGAAGCAGCGGGTCTTTCAGGCCTTCGACGATGGAACGATCGAGCTCGATGTCGCCCCCTTCGAGATCGAAACGAACTTTCCTGTCGCCGCGCGCGGTGAGATCCCGAACCAACCGCTCGAGTCCTTCACACGCCACTGCAAATGGCACCATGCGGGTCCGGCGCACCTCGCTATCGAGGGGAATAGCGGTTTGTTCGATCACGCGCCGATCCTCGACCAGATCGGTGACGAGACGTTCGAGGTTACCTTCGATCCGCGACAAGACATCCCTGTTCTTTCGGGCCGCCGCCTCAAGCAGGCGGCGCTGGGTCATGCCGTCCTTTGACTTCGAACGCCCTTCCGGTTCGCTATCGTGCTTCAGAAGCTGCGCGGTGAGGTGTTCAACGCGACGATGTTCTCTGTGCCAGGCCGCCATCAGCTCCTGGAGCGCCTCCGCCGCCTTGCCGCGGTCTTCGGCGCGATGGCGGACCATGAGCATCTCGCCGGTCTGCGCCAGCAGGGCATCAAGCTTCTCGGCCGGCACCCGCACGACGCCGCTCCATTCCTGCGCCGCAGGCCGGGCAACGACGCCGGCCTCGACCGACGCCGAAGGCGGGGCCTCCTCGCGTGCCCGCATCGCCATTGCCAGACCGCGTATCGCCCCCTCGAGCTGTCCGCCCGCGAGGTCGCTGTTGGTGCGCAGACGGTGCCCGGCCTCGCCGATCGCATCGACCGTCGCCAGCAGCACTTCAAAGAAGCCCGCGTCGACCGGCAGCCGTCCGGCACGCGCGGCGGCGAAAACTTCCTCCAGATGGTGGCCCGTGGTCTCGAGCAGGTTGAGGCGAACCGTTCGGGCGGACCCTTTGAGGCTATGCGCGGTGCGGAACAAGGAGGCGAAAAGCTCGCCCCTCACCTCCGGCGCCGGCTTCTTCTCCAGCGCCAGCAGATCGCGCTCGAGTGCTCGCGCATGGTCATCAAGTTCGCCAACGAACGTGACCATCAGGCGTTTGACGAGATCGTCCCGGTCCACTCGGCGCCCCTATCCCGCGACCAGTTGCTTCAGGCTGGCGCCGAGAACGGTGAGATGTTTTGCCGCCTGTTCGGACTGGCTGGTGGCCGCGAGATGTTGCGTACTCACCTGGCTGATGTTCTGCATCGCCTGATGGATCTGGCGCATGCCCGTCGCCTGCTGTCCGGACGAAGCCGCGATTTGCGCCGCCGACTGCGCGGCCGTGCCAATGATGTCGGCCAGCATCCTGATGGTGGTGCCCGCTTCGCTGACGGTCTTGATCGCGTCGCTCACGCTCTTGGTGCCTTGTTCGGTCGCCATCACGGCGGCATTCGTGGCCTTCTGGATTTCGCCGAGAATCTGCCGGACCTGGGTGGTCGCCTTTTTCGACTGGTCGGCGAGCGCCTTGATCTCCGCCGCCACGACACTGAATCCGCGGCCGTGCTCGCCGGCGCGCGCGGCCTCAATCGCCGCATTCAACGACAACAGATTGATCTGCTCGGCCACGTCGTTGACGGTTGCGATGATCTCGCCGATCGCCTGCGCCTGTTCGGCCAATGTCAGGATGCTCTCGGCGATCGAGCCGGTCTGGTCTCTTACCGTGCCCATGGCGGAGACCGAATCGTCGACCGCCTTGCGTCCGGCCTGGCTCACGTCAGCCGCGCGTTGTGACGACTCCGATACGGACTTGGCGCGCTGCGAGGCCTGCTCGGAGGTCTGCAGCACTTCATCGACGGTGCTCACGGTTTGGGTGACCGCCGCGGAGTGCTCTCGCATGCCGGCGGCCTGCTGGGATGTACCCGCGAGAATTTCAGCCGAAACAGACGATAGCGCGTCGACGGTTCTGTTGATGGGTATCGCGATGCTGCGGCCCATCAGAATCCCGATCAGGATCAGCAGCGCAAAACTGCCCACGGTGCCGTAGGTGATGGAGTTGAAGGTCAGCTGGGCGGTTCTGGCGGCTTCCGCGCTGCGCTGCGCCAGCAAGTTGCTTTCCTCGGCTTCAAACTGTTCCAGTAGCGCCCTTATTTGATCCATGGTGTTTTTGCCGCGATCCGTCAGGACGACCGCCAACGCGGCCTCAGCTCCCTTTTCCTTGCGCAGGGCAATGGTCTCCGCGAGTTCGTCGGTCTTTTGCCGGACCAGATCCCGCAAGGCTGGCAGCCGCGCCTGCTGGCGCGGATTGTCCGCGGTCAAATCTGCCAGGCGCGTGAAGTTCGAGCCAAGCGCCGCGACCGCCGCCGTGTAGGGCTGCAGATAGCGTTCGGCACCGGCCAGCAGGAATCCGCGCTGGCCGGTCTCGGCGTCGACAAGCAGCTTGCTGACCACCTCGGCTTGCTGAAGCACCTGATAGCTATGTTGCTGCCGGTTCAGGCTATCGACCAGGGCGATTGTATTGGTGTAGGCGACCCAGCCGATGATGGCGAGAATGACCGGCCCGAGCGCGAAGCCAATTATCAGCTTCGCTTGAATAGTCCGCATATTCAGCATCACTAGTCTCCTCCGGCATTCTGTGTGGGAGCAGTTCCCTCGACGAACAGGCGTCGATCCGTCAGCAAAGCCGAGCTATTCAGAACGACCGTGGCGTTGCCCGCGATGCCCAGGACGTAATCCCGGCCGCGCTCGCTAGGGCCGATCGGATCAGGCGTCAGTTCATCGAGAGCCACGGCCGACACATCAAGCATGGCGTCAGCGATGATTCCAAACTCCGCACGCGCATCCCCGCAGATGATGACGTGCGAAGGAGCTGCCGGCCCTTTGGAAGAGAGTTCCAGAAAGCACCGAAGATCGATCAGGGGCAAAATCTCGCCGCGCAGATTGGTGACGCCGACCAGGAATTCGGGAACGCCCGGCAGCGGCGTGACGTCGCCAAATCGGCGTACCTCCCGTACGCAGCGGGTCTCCATGCAGTAATTTTCGCCGCCAAGTGAAAAGTTGACGACGTTGGTCGTGTCACGCGCTGAATGCGAATCCACCGATGGACGAGCGAGGACGCTCGCCCGCTCGTCGAGAATCCGCCTGGCACGCTCCGGTGAAGGCTGCAATGCCTCCAGCGTCGCGTCGGCGGCGTTCGTCAGTCGCTTACCGATCGCCTGCCAATCGATCTGCGAGTCCTGCTGTCGATACGGGTGATTCACGACATGGCCTCCAGATCGCCGTCAATGGACGCGAGTTGGTTGCGGGCCGCTTCGGCCATCCGGCCGGCCGATTCGTCCTCTGACAACGGCAAGAGCTCTTGCGGCGGCCGTCCGGCGGAAAGCGCCAGGGCGTTGCGATAGCAGCGCCGGGCGGCCACCACCGCGCCGCTCCGCCACAAAATGGATCCGAGCGTGAAGTGCGCCACCGCGAGCGACGGATCGAGGTAGATCACCCGACGCAGCGATGCGGCGGCCTCGTCGCCTTGTCCAAGCCCGGCCAGAACGAGGGCCCGCACGTAGTGCAGCTCCGCGGCAAGCGGATGCGCCTGGACCGCCACCGCGGCTGTTGTTGCCGCGCGGTCGAGATCGCCGGTATCGGCCAGCAGGCGAATTGACGAAATAGAGGATGCAACATCATCGGGAAGCGCTGGTGACGGCCGCGGTTCGCCATCAAGTCCGTCTGGAGACAGCGTCTGCACCGGGTGGAGCTGCGGCACCATCTGCGCGGGCTCTGCCGCAGTGTCGTTTATCGCCGGAGGCTCATCGTTCAGGGCCGCTTGCGAGATGCGGTCGACCGTACCCGCCAACTCGTCAAAGTGGAGCCGTGAGACAACCCGACGGGAACGCCGATAGAGCACGCCGGCCTCGGTCACTTTCGTCTCGAAGGGGGCATGGTCCCACAAGGGTGGATCCGATGGTCCGGTGATGAGCCATCCTCCCTCGGCCAGCGCGGCGAATAATCGTTGGGCTACTCGCGCCACCATGTTCTGATCGAAATAGATCAGCACGTTGCGGCACAGGATCAGGTTGATGTCCAATGTGCCGGTTGCAAGGGATGGATAAATCTCATCAGCCAGATTGAGCGAACGAAACGCAACCCGCTGGCGGAGCCTTTCCTGGAGTACCAAGCGATCGTCGCGCCGACTGAAATACCGCGCCATCATCTCGGTGCTGTTGCCCCGGAAGGACCAGGCATTATAGGAGGCGTTGCGGGCCTTGGTCAGGACTGCTTCGGAGATGTCGGTCGCGAGAATCGAAACACGTTGAGCAAGCTGTTCCTGCTCAAGGAGAATGGCCAGTGAGTACGGCTCTTCGCCGGATGCGCAGCCTGCGCTCCAGAAACGAAGCCCGGCGCTCGGCAGGCACGCACGCTGCAACTCCGGCAGGATATGCCGGCGGATGAATTCGAACTGTCGCGGCTCCCGGAAGAAGTACGTCTCTGAAACGGTCAGAGACGTGATCAGCCCATCAAAGAGGTTCTCGTCGGCATCGAGGCGCCGCAGGAATCGTTGCGATTCGTCGATCTTGGCAGCTTTCATCGCCTGACGAACACATGCCTCAGCGTCTTTCCGGCGGCTTGGCGGAAACAGCAGGCCGGTGCGCGCCTGGATGAATTCCATGACGACAAGAAGCGTCGGATCGCAGGTTGCTTCCGGCTTCACAGCGGCATTTCCTCCTCGAGTTTGTCAAGCGACTCGGCTTCGGCGGCAGACAGGAACGTCGCGAGGTCATGCAGGAGCACGAGGCCGTCGTGGAGTTTAACGACGCCGGCCACCAAATTGCTCCCGGACGCCGCGAAAGTCAGATCTTCAACGTCGCTTCTGGCCAGCGTCACCAGATCAGTGACGCGGTCCACGCGGATGGCGACAAGCCGGCGCTTTGCGAAGGCGATGACGAGATGATCGGAGGGCTCCAGAGCTTTGGGCGGCAAATTGAAACGGGCGCGGATATCGAGCGCGGGGACGATGCAGCCTCTCACGTTGACGACCCCTTCCAGGATCGGAGGCGCCTTGGGAAGCCGAGTGATGCTCACCGCACGTACGACTTCGCGAACATCAGCAAGAGCGATGCCGAATCTTTCGTGCCGGATCTCGAATGTCAGGATCTCGATCCTGGGGTCGTCCATCCTTAGCTCCCTTCCGACAGGGTGTTGGCAGGCACACGACATCTAAAGCTGGCATCGTTAGTCAAATTTTGCGGTGTGCGACTGCCGGCGAATCATGGACCCACATGCTTGGTCCAACTAGGCGTCACGGGAGGTTTTGGTCGAGCCAGCTTCAACGGTCTCGCGTCAATATACCCGGCCCAGACCTGGGTTTGTGATGTCCTGGGTTTGTGATGTTCAGGATCATCGAGCATATCGCCCGTGTGCGATCTCGTATGCCCGTATCGGTGAATAGCGCTCAACTTGCCCACCGGGACGAAGCGCGACCGCTGACATCTCTTGTCTTGGGCCTTCTCTCGGGCCTTCTGTCGGGCCTTCTGTCGGGCCTTCTGTCGGGCCTTCTCTTGGGCCTTCACCGTTCTTGGGCCACCACCGGGCGCAAGCTGCCCGGCTCGAACCTCGGGCTGTGGCGAAAAAAATCATTGCAGGCATCGGGACGGATCGGCATCGAAAGCCCTGTATCGAGGGCGACGCAAATGCGTAGGGCGAGAACCTACCGATCCCGTCGCCGATCTGGCGGCCGGTCTGCTGTTGGCGACGCAGACCGCAGGCTTCATCCAGGCTCACCCGCCTTTCTCGCTATTGTCGAGCAGATGTTCGACCACGCGGCGGCCGGCCTTCCGGCGGCGACCAGATGGGTTGCCATCATTTTACATCTCCGCGCCTGGTTCGAAGTATTTCGTCGATCGACCAACTTCCGGCGCCGGCGACCGCCAGATAGAGGAAGACGAAACAGAACATGATCGCCATCTCGCCCTGGTTCAGCGCTGGCCAGAAGCCTTGCGGGAAATGGGCCATGAAATATGCCGCCGCCATCTCGCCCGAAGCGATGAATGCTGCGATCCGCGTGAACAGGCCGACGAGAACGAGCGTGCCGGTTACCGCTTCGATGATCCCGGCCGCGACGATGATCGTCGGCAGGGGATATCCGACGCCGGGGAGCGGACCGGGGAATTGGAGAAATTTCATCGTGGCGTGCTCGAGGAAGAGCAATGCGGTGAGGATGCGCAGGGCCGCGAGCAGCCGCGGCGACCAGACGTATGAATCGATCATGGAGTTTTTCTCCGCTACGGAATCATGGTTCAGACGGCGGACTTGAGCGTCTGGTTCTCGCGATAAAGCGTCATCAGCGACGGCAGCACTTCGGTCGCATAGGTGCGATAGACCGGGAGCGCATCGGGATCGCGCCTGCTGATCGCCGCGAACTCGGCGATGATGACATCCGACTCCGCCACGTAGCGGCCGGAAGCCAGCAGCGCCGTCGGGAAGCTCACCTTGTCGAGCGCATGGCCGAGCTCTTCCCGGAAAGCCGTCTCCTCCGCCGAGCCTGGCGTGAATTCGCGGACCGCGATGCGGTCGAGAATTCCTGCCTCCAGCGCGAAAAGCCGCACCTTGAGACAGAAGGGGCACCCTTGCTTGACGTAGAGCACGGGCTGAAAGGATGTGTCGGTCATGCAAGTTCTCCTGGTTGTTCGAGCGCGCCCTGCACGGATGCGCCGAAGCGGAAGCTGGACATCGTGATGGCGCCCATGAAATCGTCCTGATGGTAGATGCGCGCACCGAGATCCTCTCCGGCGCTGCCGACGGCCACCATCAGAGGCATGAGATGATCCTCCTGCGGATGCGCTGCGCGAGCGGCCGGCGCAGAGGTCCAGTTCACCAATCGCCGTCGACGCTCGGAGGGGTCGACTTCGACCAGCGTTTCTTCGAGCCAGCCGTCGAATGTCCGTGACGCCGGTCCGCCGCTGCCGCGGATTCCGCGCATGTTGTGGTAGCTCGAGCCGCTGCCGATGATGAGTACGCCGGCGCCGCGCAACGGGGCGATCAGACGGCCGACTTCGAGATGAGCGGCCGGATCGTAGTCATTTCGCAAGGACAGCTGGACGATCGGCATCGTCGCGTCCGGATACAGCGTCTTCATCAGGCTGAACGTGCCGTGATCGAACCCCTGCGCCGGATCGAGACCGGAGGCCAGGCCACCGCGCGAGAGCAGCCCCTGCACCTCGGCGGCAAGCGCTGGCGCGCCCGGAGCGTCGTAGCGGATCCGGTACATCTCTTCGGGAAAGCCGTCGTAGTCGTACACCATCGGCGGACGAGCCGACGAAGTGGCCATGAACCGATCGCTCTCCCAATGGCCGGAAACGACAAGGACCGCGCGTGGCAATTCGCCGATCTCGCCGCGGATCTCCAAGAGCGATGCTTCCAGCCGGTCGAACGTGGAGTCCGCCGGACTCTTCAGCCAGGGCCATGGTCCGCCACCGTGGCTCAGGTAATAGGTCGGCAGGCGCTGTGTCATCGTTCGTCCTCGCGGAAGAGCTGCGTCGGACGCGACATGATCATATACTGCCAGTGGATCAATTAGCGGATTGTAGAACCAGTATTTCCTGATAGTTGATAATCATATGGATACGCTGATCAGCCTTCGAGTCTTCGCCGCCGTGGCGGAGCTGCGCAGTTTCACTGCAGCCGCCGCCAGGCTGGGCATTTCCGCCGCGATGGCGAGCAAGCATGTCATGCACCTCGAGCAGCGATTGTCCGCGCGGCTGCTCAACCGCACCAGCCGAAGCGTCAGCCTGACCGAGGTCGGCGCGCTGTATCTGGAGCAGGCGCGTGCGGCGACCGAGGGACTCGACGAAGTCGAAGCCTCGATCGGCAGTACCGCGATTTCGCCCCAAGGGACGCTTCGCATAAGCGCTCCAGTCTGGATGGCGAACCCGATCTTCGCGCGCATCCTGGCCGATTATCGACGCGCATTCCCTGGGGTGCAGTTGGACATCGACCTGAGCGGAAGAATGGTGAATCTCGTCGACGAGGGCTTCGACATCGCCCTTCGCGCCACCGCCGCTCCCGATCCCGGCCTGATCACGCGCCAACTGGCGCGGATCACGTTCATGCTCGTGGCCTCGCCAAGCCTTCTCAAACGGACCGGTCGGCCGTCGGCACTGCAGGATCTCGAGAACCGCGAGCTTCTGGCCTACGTGATCGTGCCGCCGGACGGCCGTATCACGTTGGAACGCGCCGGCGGCAAGCGGTCGGTCAAGTTCCGTCCGGTACTGCGAAGCGGCAACGAAACGCTGCTTCACCTCGCCGCGCTTCAGGGCATGGGATTCGCATTTCTCCCGTCGTTTCTGGTCGAGCGGGATCTCGAGACCGGCGCCTTGATCGAGCTCCTGCCGCAGGACGCCGTGATCGACTCTCCGCTTTACGCGATCTATCCGAGCCGCAGACATTTGTCTTCGAAGGTGCGCACGTTCATCGACCACCTTGCCGGTCCGAAAGGCCTCAGACTGGACGATCGACGCCGGCCGGACCTAAGCGAACGGTGACCTACGGGCAACAGACGGTCTCCCGACGATCATCGCCGGGCGCGCCGCCTCCGGGCGTGCAGCCATTCTGCAAAGGCCGTCATGTATCTGGCCCGCGGCTCGTCAGCAAAACAAACCCTGCCGGTCGTACACTGATCGAGCTCCGTTAGACACCGCCATATGCTCGATCTGATTTCTTCCCGGTTTGTCGCGCCAATGGACCATCACGCCGCGCTCGCGTAAAGATGCTTTGGGGTCGCGGGGCTGCTTACCTTGAGGAGCGCATCTCCTTTTGGTAGACGCCAATGGTCGATGGAGGACATGCCTATGACATCCCGCCTGCGCTTCGGCGTTTTTCTCGCTCCCTTCCACAAGCCCGGCATCAATCCGACGCTGGCGCTGCAGAACGATCTGGACCTGGTCGCTTGGCTCGACCGCCTCGGTTACGATGAAGCGTGGTTTGGTGAACACCATTCCGCCGGTACGGAGATCAGCGCGTCGCCTGAAATCATGATCGCGGTTGCGGCCGAGCGTACGCGTCACATCAAGCTTGGCACTGGCGTCGTCAGCCTCTCCTACCACAATCCGCTGTGGGTCGCGGAACGCATCGTGCTGCTCGATCATCTGACCCGCGGGCGCGTGATGCTCGGTGCCGGACCAGGCTCGCTGCCGACAGACGGCATCATGATCGGGGTTTCTCAGTCCGAGACACGTGAGCTCCTTGAGCAGAGCCTCGACGTCATCGTGAGGCTGTTGGCGGACGATGAGCCGGTGACATTCAAAAACCATCGTTGGGATCTGCGGGATGCGCGGCTGCATCTTCGCCCTTATTCCAATCCGCTTTTCGATATGGCGGTGGCGGCCGTGGCGTCGCCCACGGGGGCCAAGCTCGCAGGACGGCATGGCATCGGGCTCCTCTCGGTCGGCGCGACGACAGCGGCCGGCTTCGATGCCCTGGCACTGCATTGGAATGTGCTGGGCGAGGAAGCGCGGGTGCACGGCAAGACGGTCGACCGCTCGAATTGGCGCCTCGTCGGCCCGATGCACTGCGCGGAAACCAAGGAGCAGGCGATCGCCGACGTACAATACGGCATCGAGCATTGGTTCCGATATTTTCAGGCGGTGGCGGCCTTCCCGCAAATGGCCGTGCTCGGCGACAGCGCCGCGGAAATGATCGACTTCATCAACCAATCCGGGCTCGGCGTGATCGGAACGCCGGAAGAGTGCGCGGCGCAGATCGACCGGCTCGTCAAGCAATCAAACGGCGGCTTCGGTTGCTATCTGCTGCTTGGCCACAATTGGGCAAACCAGCAGGCGACCGCCAAGAGCTTCGAACTGATCGCCCGCCACGTCATGCCTCACTTCCAAGGACAGGCCCGGTCGACGCTTGATGCTGCCGAACGCGCCCGCGCCGCGCGGCCCGAACTCGCAGGTCTGCATGCCAAAGCTGTGGAGGCTGCCGGCGAACGCTACGCCAAGGAGCGTGGTGAGCGGGCGCATTGAGGGGCGTCGTCGCCGCGACTGCATACGCCGCCCTTGCCGGCTCGTCGCATTCTGCACTCTAGGCCTCGAGCGCGAGTATAGGCCGGGTAATTCCCCTCCGCCCGGTCGAGCCGGGCTGGCGACGGTCAAACTCTGCCGCCGGTTCACCACACAAGCGGGATCAGCCGATACCGCACCTTCTCCTGGTAGGCCACGTAACCCGGCAGATGGCGCGCCAGGAATTTTTCCTCGTCGATGATTCGCCAGACCCTCACCGGTATGAGCGCGGCTATGACCAGCACTCCGTTCCACGAACCGAGCGCAATCGCGCTGCCCAAAAGCATGACGAAGGATCCGGCATACATCGGATGGCGCACCAGCGCGTAGGGGCCGGTCGATATGACCTTGTGGTCGGGCGCCAATTCGATGGTGGCCGAGGCAAAGCTGTTTTCCTTGAACACGAAAAAGATCGCCAGCCAGCCGAGCGCCACCAGCGCATCGCCTGCCAGGGCCACTGACGCGGGCAGGCGCGACCAGGCGAAGCGATGATCGCATGCGGAGACAAGGATGACGCCGATGAATCCGAGCGATGTCAGAAACTTGATGATCTTCTGGCTGGTCTGTTTCTCAGCGAGCGGCCCTCCACCCAGCCGCCGCTCCAGCAGTTTTGAATCATTTCTCAAGAGGTAGAGGATTATCGCCATGGACGATGTAAAATACACCGCCAGGAAGGCCCACGCCTGCCAGTAGTGCAGCGTTCCCGCCAGAGTGAACAGTACCGCCGCCATGGCCAAGAGAAGGAATAGCTGGCGGGCGAAGGCTTTCACGGTGAGCATGTTCCTCGGGCACCGATCACACCGAGCCGAACCCGCGCCATTTCCAAAGCAACGGCGTCGTCGACCGGCGCGAAGGCATTGACGTCTCGATTCAAACCTACGATGTTGCCGATGATGGTACAAAAGCGAAGAATGCCTCAACACGTTGTCATAATGGTTCGACAACCGCCTTGAAGGCATATCCGAGGCCGCGCACGGTCTCGATGGTCTGCGGGGCGCCTGGACGGCTGTGTAGTTTCCGTCGCAGGCGCATAACCCTGACATCGATGCTCCGATCAGCAGTGTCCATGTTCAAGCGGACCGCTTGCATCAGGTCCGACCTGGCGAGGATTCGCTTGGGCCTCTCGAGAAATATGACGAGAAGAGCAAACTCGCCCTTCGTCAAGGCGACGGGATCTCCTGTTTCATCTCGCAGAATCCGGGAGCGTCGATCCAGTGTCCATCCGTTAAACGAGTATCCGCGGTTTTTGATATTATGCGACCACAGCCCAACGTCATTGCCCTGCTTGCGCTTCAATATCGCGCGGGCTCGCGCGACCAGTTCACGCAGGCTCAGCGGCCTTACAAGATAGTCGTCGGCGCCACATTCCAATCCGACGATGCCATCAGTATCGTTGAGCGGCCCCCCGGTGAGGATAACCGGCACATGAAAACGGGAACGGATTTTGCGCAGCAGATCAAGTCCGCGGTTCCCGGAAAGTTCAAGATCGAGGATCACCAGGTATGAGCCGGGCCGCACCAGCCATTGATGCAGCTCCAGCCATCCCGACACGGAGGTCGCGTTGATACCGAAAGATTCGATGTAGCGGACCATCTCGAAACGCCGCCCATCGTCGCCATCGACGATGATGATCCGCGTATCTACTGCGGCGGCTCCTGTGGCAGAAACAACCGATAGCGAATGATCTGCATCAACTCTCATTGAGACCCGGAAACCATTTGTTGCAAAACGACACGGAACGGAAGAATGGAGCGTTTTTTCCGTCAAGGAGCATTGCCGGAAACACGGACGCTCCGAGCGCGGCTTAATGACTGGCGGGCATATTTCGGCCGGTCCTTGCATCCCATTGCGGAGTTCTGCCTGATGAAGCCTATTCACCATGTTTTGCGCTCGGAAGCCTTTCCATGTCGGCTCGGTGGATGTCGCAGCGGCTCTCAATTGCAAGCCTCAATGAACGAACGAACACTATGGGGGTAACGACGCGCGATAAAGCGCCGGAATGCGAAATGAGTTTTGCCTAAGAGGTAACAATTGTCGGGCGACGTTCGCATTGGCCCGTTCGGGGGCGTCGCGACACTGACGTCGGCCTCTTGTGCTCGATCAATCTACGGTGAGCACGGGGGCGAATGGCTACAAGCGAGGCCGGGAGAGCATTGCTTGATACGTGTCTCGGCTGCGGAAACGAACGATGCGTATTCGATCGTTGAGATCGTGTCCGGCCCGCTGCGTTCGTCGACCGCTTTGAATTGCCGCGCGTTGAAGCCTTGAAAGAGTTGAAGCCTTGAAAGAACGGTAGAGAGAACGGCGTTGGCGGCGTCGCCAGCGCGGTCTTTGACGCCGATCTATAGATCCCGCCTGCATTGCAGGTCGGAGTCGACAAAATCCGATCTACGACACCCGGGGCATCGTCAAGTCATGATGCTCAGGGAAGATCGAGTGCCAGCCGAGGCATCGATGTCAGCCGCAGGAGCGCAATGAGCGCGATGAGCGAGATGCCGAAAGCGTCGACGACGCGCAACTCGGGGACCGCGTTCGAGAACAGATGGTCAGCCGCTACCAGGCCATAGGCGATGCCAGGAAGCGCGAGATAAAGCCGCGGCCTCGTCGTTTCGGGGCGGCCGGCAAGGACGCGGAACACGACCCCGCTGCACAAATAGATCGAGAGCGTCGTCAACACCCAGCCAATGTAATTCTGCACGGGAACGCCGAAATAACTCCCGCCATCCTCCCAGGTCCAGTTTCCGGCGCGAGCCATGCCCGGATCCATCACAACGTCCCAGGCGGTGATCGCCATGGCGGCGACGACCGCTCGCCCGGCCATTCCAACCCAGGAGCGCGCCGAACTCGTGCCATCGAGAAGCACATGGGCGACGATCCAGGCGCAATAGATCATCATGAACCAGGCGAGCGGGATGATTACCGGCACCGCGCCGAGCTTCGGGCCAAGCTTATCGCCATAGTGATAGGCGCCGTAGACCAGCCCAGTCGTGACGCCCGCTTCCTCGAAACACCAGGAGATCAGTGCCGATAGACCGAAGAAGGTCATGGCCCGGCGCCAGCCGAGCAGGTCGATCGCATGCGCAAGCGAGAAACCGGCAAACACCAGCGTAAAGCCGATATTGCCGAAGCTTGGCAGCGGCCAGCCGGTCGCCAGGCGCGCCCATTGCAAAACATAGCGGGCGAACACCAAGGTGAAAAATGCCCAGGTAATTCGACGGTTCATCATGATCAGCAAATCCAGAGGGAGTGACGACAAGGTGCGAGGGTGGAGCGACCAAAAACACGAGATACGCGGCTAGAGCATTTTCCGTTCCGATTGAATCGGAACGGGGCTCTAGCTTCTTGTTTTGACGCGTTTTCTTTACGCGAACCGGAGTCCACTTCGCTGGAAAACGCTCTAGCCCGCACTAAGAATGCAATAATCCTGGTCATACAAGGGCCCTGCATTCAGTGGGAGTTGACTTGCTTCGTCGCTGCGTGGAAGCCGTGCCGATCACTTACTTGGATCAGGACGATTGGAAGGAGCATCCAATTAGAGGGCTTGTGTCTGGCCTTCAATCGCGGAAGCGTTACTGTTGTAACGCATATCGTGACGCCGTTGCACACGGCCGCCGACGGCGGAAGTGCCCCGCGCCGGACCTTCGAACGCTCCCCGCGTGACAAGCATGTCAGTATCGGCATGTTAGTCTCAGCATGACGGATCGGGTAGTCGGTCCCGCGCCAGCGCCGCCGGTATCCTCTCGGATAACAGATCAACCCAGGCACGGACCTTCAGGCCGAGGAATTGTCGAGAGGGCGTCAGGGCATAAACTCCACAATCGACACTCCGCCACCCGGGAAGCACGCGAACGAGACGTCCCTGCCGAAGGGAATCGATCGCCACATAGGCCGGCAGCACAGCGACACCCAGCCCGCTCACCGCGGCCTGCAAGAGCACTTCCGGCGTTTCTCCAACCAGCGGCCCGCGAAGCGTCGCGACAACCGTGGTCGCTCCATCGGTCAAAACGCACCGGGTTCCGAACGACTGATTTTCCAAACTGAGACAGCTGTGATGAACCAGGCCGTCGGGATGATCGGGTGCACCGCGGGACGCGACGTAATCGGGAGATGCGCACAGCACGGCAACGACGGTTCCGAGCTTGTAAGAGATCGATGTCGAATCTCCGATTTCGTGGTAGATGCAGACTGCGGCGTCAATTCCGTCGCGCACCAGGTCCGGAAAATACTGCGACGCGCGATATTCGAGCGTCACGCTCGGATAGCGCGCACAATATTCCGACACGATCGGCGCCAGGTATCGTTCGCCAAAGACGAGCGGCCCGCTGATGCAAAGACGGCCGGACAGCTGAGTGGCGGATTCGCGCGCTTCATCCTCCGCTTGAAGGACGAGTCCCAACATGTCCTTGCAACGCTTTACGTAGAGTTCACCGGCCGCAGTCAGCGCCACGCGCCGGGTGGTTCGTTGTAAAATCTTCGTCTGCAGCCGTGCTTCGAGTCGCGAGACCAATCGTGACACCTGCGCAGTCGTCAGCCCCAGATGATTGGCCGCGGCCGTAAAGCTGCCGGATTCGGCGACGCGTACCAAGGCCCCCATCGCGTGGAAAAGGCCGAGATCAAGGTCTTCGCGCACTGGCGTCAGCTCCCGCCCGACTGGCGCCGTCGGTTACCGCCTCGGCCCGCCACGCCAGATGGCCACAGGTCGAAGAGTAGCGAACAAGCACTTTCGTCATGCGATGGTTCTCGGGTTGGACTTGAGGGGACGGCGGCGCGCTCGGCAGCACCTCGGCAGATCGGAGCGTACCGCAATCCCCAAACAGCCTTCGCCACCTTGTATTGCCAGACGAGGGCAGCGACCTCGCCGACGGAGACCATCCAGCCGTCGGACATGCCCGCCGCCCATGCGGCGAACCGTCATTTCAGGAGCGATGTCCGCTCGCCGCAGCATTCTGTTTATCCAGCGGCGCAACGAAGCAAACATTTCGTGGGCCGGGTGGCGTCCGGTCGGCTGCTGCTTCCAGGCGTCTACGATCATGTCAACTCTCTAGAACGACGAGAGATCGAATTGCGCATTGTGAGAGCACCGGGGCATATCTTCGCGGATCGGCGCGATCGCGACCTGACAGCCACGCTCGACAGAATATCTGCGCTGGGCCAATGATCTGGCTGATAAGGATGGAGATCGGCATCTCGCGCGCGACGCCTGATGCGACGAGCGGATCGAACCAGCTTGCGATTCCATTCCGAAAGGCTTCGTTCTCTGCCCGCTGTTCCTTGCGGAAGTCCACCAGCCATTCCGCGCGCGACTGCTCGAACAGAAATTTGGCATTCCGACGCTCTTCGACCACCCACCCAAGATGCGCCGCAACCAGCGCAGCGACGCCCGTCTTCGCATCGGGATTACAGGCCAGCGGCGCCAGCATGGCCGAGTGATACGAACGAAGCGCGGCAAGGAGCAGCTCCGCCGCGAGCCCCTTCTTCGACCCAAAGAAATGAAAAAAACTGCCGTTCGATGCCCCGGCCAATGTGCAGATTGACGTCACGGTAGCATCGTCAAACCCGGCCCTTTCAAAGGTTCGCAGACCCGCTGATAGTATCGCGGACTTGGCAGATCCGTAGTGGTTCACTGTTCTATATTTCAACTCTAGAGTAAAGCTCTAATCACCAATAGGCCGAAGACGGATGGGAAGGCAATACACGGCAAAACACTTTTCCGTTTGCGGCCGGACGTGAACGCAGCAGGGACCGCCTCGTCCCGCGTTCGTGGCGCCTGCAGGCGCCGCCGCGACTGCGTCGAGGTCGCAGCCGCTCCGGTTGCTTCGCAAACGTCAGAGTTGCTCGACGGGCGGGATAAATACATAGCCGACGCCACGCTCGGTTCGAACGAAGGACGGCGCGGTTGCGTCGACCTCGAGCTTGCGTCGCAGCCGCAGCACCTGCACGTCGATGCTGCGATCAAAGATATCTTCGTGGACGCGGGTCGCGTGCAGCAGATATTCGCGGCTGAGCGGTCGCTGCGGCGCGTCGAGAAACGCAATCAGCAGGGCATATTCGCCCTTGGTCAGCGCCACCCGAATCCCATCGGGATTGGATAGGCGCCGGGCACGGCGATCAAGCTGCCAGCCGCCGAACCGGCAACGACCTCGTTCCGGATCCCGCTGGATCGCACCTTTGCTCGTTTCCCGGCGGCGCAGAACCGCCCGGATGCGTGCCAAGAGTTCCCGGAGGCTAAACGGCTTGATGATATAATCGTCGGCGCCCAGTTCCAACCCGACGACTCGATCGATTTCATCGCGACGATGACCGGTGGTAATGATGACAGGGATATCGGATCGCGACCGAAGCTCGCGCATCAGGTCGAGGCCATCGTCCTGGCCGAGCCGCAGATCCAGAGTCACCAAATCCGGCTCGTCGCTTTCAAAGCATCGAGCCATCTCTTCTCGTCCGGACGCGGAAGCGACCTTGATGTTGCGCTCCTCCAGATAATTGACCACCAGGTGCCGCATCGTGCGGTCGTCCTCGACAACGAGGACGCGGGCCGGCGGGCTTGGAGCAACGCACTCGTCGGATCGACCTGCCGCCTCAATACTGCCGCCGACAAGCCCGGTTGCGTGATCGCGTTCGAATCGGCCACCGCCACGGTCCGTCGATACAATTGCAGTCCTCACATTCATGTACAAGGTCCTTCCAGATCGTCGAGATCAATCGAGTCGTCCCAATAGGTCATTTGAATGAGGGGCTAGGTTCATCAAACGCGGACAGAGCATCGGCTCAGCTCGCCTCGTAGCGGAGCGCTCCAATAAGACGGAGGATGACTGGTGGCTCAGCATTTCTTCAAATATCCGACCTTCACCGCGCCCCAGACACAATCCGATCAGCAATGATGTTCTCAACGTCGCTTGATCGTGATCGCAGTCGATACACTACATTCGATAATCTGGGCATTCGGCCGCGTTAGCCGTCCGGCACCACAACACTGAGGGCCAGCCGACTCAAAACGACGACATGCCCGCCGGCGTGCTGCGAAAAAACGCTGCCTGGTGGCGTTCAATAGCTTTTCCGAAACGCACCCGAGCCGCCTGAGGCGGAGGCTTGCGATCAGGCGTGAGCGCGTTAGGGCCGATGATATCCTTGTCGTAAATCTCGTCGATGGCTGGTACACCGGCCAAATTGGGCAGCATCAGATGAATCAGCCCGACAAAGGCAAAGTTGACAAAGGCAAAGTTGAGCGGCGTCTTGTCGACGATCCGCTCGGCCGCCGGTGCGCGGAAACCCTCGTGGCATATTTCCCGCCAAGCTGACGAATGTGATCCTGTGACAGGGCTCCGGCCAATTGCGGCATTACCGATCATCGCATCACCGCGTTCTGGCAAAACCTAGCGTGCTGACCAACCGACAACCGCTCGCCAACGGCGCCGATCACAGCTTACTTGCCTTGCGGCCGTCATTAATAAGAGTGTCAGTCGGGTCGGAGAGAAATCACCACCTCAGGGGTCGGTCGAGCTTTGTTGAATTTTCGTGCGCCCATCTGAGGCGTTTGTCGAGAAGTAGCCATTGGAACGAACGGGCTCTTGGTTACGACGCGCGGCGCTCCGTCCGAGCTCCGGTTGCTCATGATTGTTTCCAAGATCAGAAAGAATTTCTCGGCCAACATTGACCGGCTCCTCTTGTGATTGAGCCGTTACGCTGGAGGATTCGCGCTACATAAGTATTTCAGCCGTTGAAAAGAATGGCTACCGGTGTTGCGTAATGTCCGGCTTGCGAAGGGCATGATGTCGCCGCGAACGGGAATAGCCGCCGCGCCAACCGGATTGCCTGGCTTTCTTATTGCCTGGCTTTCTTGGAGATCGTTTTCAGGTAGTCCGCACGATGATCGCGCTCCATTGCTTGATCATGCGGACGACACCCGCCCAAGCGCGTTGCACAGTTGGATCACCGGCCAGGTCCGACAGCACGGCAGCTTCGATATATCGCGCCTTCACTGCACCGATCGGCGCCGTCGCTTCTGGATGATTGCGCGTCATACGTAAGGTTCCTTTCTTGTCGGGCGGTATCCGCAGTCAAGCTCGCAGCTTCCGAAGGCACAGCCTTCTGCCGAATGCCTCATGAACGCTATCCTGACGGCACTACACAATCGTTTCGGGATTGAACGATAATGCTACAGGTGAAATGGCCTGTGGCTCGTTCCGCGATCGCTTAGCTCGCGTCCTCCGATCGCATCGCAGCCACGATGGAGAGGGAGACGTCCGTCAAATTTCCTCGGCCACTCTTGCGGGCAACGCTGCGCTCGTAATGCAGTCCTCGTTGTCATGCGCAGCTGCGCGCGACAATGAGTGAAAACACCGATCATCGCACAGTCCCGTACAGGCGCTCACTGTCGCATCGCGCTGAGCATGACAACGAAGGTAACGTTACGAACGTAGCGTTGCCCGCACGTGCGTTGAGGAAGTCAGACGGGCTCTCTCCGCCGTGGGTGCGATGTGATTGGTGGACACAATCGACACTCGTCCCGGCCGTCGCCCTGAGCTCCGAGGCGCCACGCGAACCTGGCGCGGCGAGATTCGTTGCAACGGACCATCATCGATTCAGCCGACCATGCGCCAATGAAGCCTGCGTTACGGATGAAGCCGTCGCGTTTCACCTGCAGGCAAATAACGCCGGGATTGGTGACCGCCGCCATGAAGTTTTCCGACGGACCAAGCTAGGCTCTGCTCCATTCATCTGTGTCGGCAGGTATTCAGGAGCGCTAGATGCCAGACTATGACGTTCGCTTCGGCGGTGATTTGCAGCGTTGCGACCATGGTGATAACCGCTCTAATGATAACAGCTCTGTTGGCGGGAGCGACAAAGAGCCCGTAAACGAGTTCGAGCACGCTCAAGAGTCCGCTTTCGGAGCGCCACGGGGTCAAAGTCCGTATAGTCACTATGGTCACTATGACTGGTGGCAATGGCGACAACGGCGCTTCATCCTCGATCTCAGAGACGTCTGTCAATTATGGTGGCGGCGGCGGCGGGACCGGCGGCACGGGCAGCGGCGGTGGTAATGGTGGCCTAACGTCAGGAGCGCCAGGCACCGGGGGCGGTGGTGGCCGCCCGGTCCGATCTATCTCGAAATCGAGATCGCGACTTCGAAGCGATTTGGGTATCGCGCTATCGAAGCTTCTCGAATTGATCCTTCAGGGCGCGCCGATGCGCCGGGTTGAACGCGGCTGCCGCGCTTTGCGCGACATAGGCGATCTTGCGGCCCCGCAGCGCCACGAGAGCGAGAGAGCCCACCGGCTGTTCGCCGATCTCGCGCTGCCGGACCCAGAGCGGCTGGGCCAAAGGTATCCGCACGAAATATCCGGCGGCCAGCTTCAGCGCGCGATCGCAGCGATGCCTGCCGCGCCTCGGCCGCAAGCGTCTCAGGCACCGGCTGCTGCTCCCTCTCCTAAGCCAGCCAATAACAATCTAATGGTTTCGGAGGATCAGGTCGGCTGGACCAACCAGGAAACCACTTCCGGTTTGGACAACAGCAAGACCGAGATCGCGATTCTGCCGGCAGCGACGGCCAAACTCAGCCGCTTCGCGACCAGCGGATCCGCGCAGCACGCTGCGCTGATCATTCGATGCCGCGAGGGCAAGACCGATCTCTACGTTGCGTATAGCGATATCGTCGATGGCATGGAGCACTCCATCAGCGTGCAATATCGAATCGGCGGCGCGCCGGTCAAGACGGAACGGTGGGGCATCTCCCAGGACTTTCAAAGCTATGGAACATGGCAGACCGCAGCGACGGTTCCATTCATCAAATCGCTTCAGAATGCCGATGAGTTCTATGTCCGCGGCGACGCCGGACCGATGGGAACGTCTGAAGCATCATTCAAGTTGGCGGGTATCGACGGCGCAATAGCTCCGGTCAGAGCTGCCTGCCATTGGTGACAGGAGGACGTCGCGAAATCCATCGATTGAGACGCGCACGCCGTGCGGATTTTTCCGTCTGCCGCGCGCCATCTGCAAATCTGCGACGCCCCGGGATCCTGCACCACGCGTCGTGGGCTTCCCGATATCACGAGTGGTCCGCACTGTGAGTGCCGCCACCAGGCGATGGCGGCACCGTGCGGATGCTCATGCTCCTGCGATCTCGTCGCCGACGTGGGCAAAGAACGGGTGGTCGCAGAAGACGTAGTTCTCGCAGACGTGGCCGTTCCGCGTGCGAACGCGATCGCAGCCGCCGAATTCGGCCTTACCGTCCGGACCAGTCATTGTCGCGACCCAGCGGATGAAGGTGAGGTCGCCCGACGAAGCATGTTCCTCTACGCGCACCGTGAAGTCCGGAGCGACCCGGAGCATCGTCGCGATAACGCTGACGTAGTCCCGCGGGCCGCGGACATCGCCAATGGGACGTGGCCAATGGCCAACGACTTCTTCCGTCAAGACCTCTGTGGCACGCGATGCATCCGGCTTCTTCCAGAATGCCGCGAAGGCGTCGACGCTCCAACGTCGGCCAGTGTGCATTTGTGTCATCGCGGATCTCCTTCGTTGTCACGGTCCGCATTTAAGGCGCGCCCGGCGAGCAATCGATTACGTGTCAGGTAAACGATGCGGATCGTGTGTCGAGTGGTCGCAGATCACGATGAGAAGTTGCCATGCCGAGAACCATGACGATTTTGGGTTCGTCTTCTTTGTGGTCGCGCCTAGCGCGGTGGGGGGAACTCGTGGTGACGGACCTCTTGCGGCGCACTCGTCCGGCAGGTGCAGCATGATAGGTCGGCGGCATTCGGCGCCGACAGCGTATATTGGAATGGCGCGCCACAGCCGATGAAGCTGGGCATTACTCGTTCGCCGTGGCGCTATGATGCGGCATCCAAATTTGCGCAAAACCGTTCCAACGTGGCCGCTCCTTCTCGGAAGCACTACGCCGAAAGTGCCTGACGCGGTCTTTCATGCCACTCCCAACGTGGGAATCGCATTGATCCTCTCTCCAAGCTCCTGTTCGGCCCGCCGCAGATCGAAGCGCTTCTGCAGATTCAGCCATAGGTCCGGACCGTTTCCGCACAGCTTCCCGAGCCGCAACGCCATCATTGGTGTTACTGGCTGCTTTTCCTCAAGGATGTCATAGAGCGTCTGACGCGACACGCCGAGCAGCTTGGCGATCTCCGTCTTGGACCGATCCAGCGCCGGCAGAACCTCTTCGCGCAGAAGTTCGCCGGGGTGCATGGGCGGCAAGCCGCGTTTCGGGAGCTTCTTTGTCATCGAACCTTCCTCAGTGATAATCTTCCAGATCGACGTCGAGTGCATCACCTTCCAGCCAGCCGAATGTGATTCGCCAGTTTCCGCTCGCGTTGACCGCATAACGGCCTCTATCGCGGCCGACGAGTGCATGAAAACGGAAGCCAGGCAGGTTCATGTCCTCAGGCCGTGATGCGTCGTCGAGTGCGCGCAAAATGTTGGCGATACGCCTCGTGTTCTGCGCGCTGAGCCGGCGCCCATCTCCGGTCGCGAAGAAGCGTTCCAGGGGCTTGTCTCTGAACGACCGGATCACATCAAGAATGTAAGTCAATGCCTTACAAGTGTCAAGAACTGCCTTACGAGGTCAACCCCAACGCCCCGGCTTCGGAAACGTCAATTTGCGACCTGGAGAGCTACATCTCCCACCGCTCGGCAGCGGTGCAAGATCGGCGGCGTTCGACGGCGATATCGTGTTCTAGAGTGGCGCGCCACGGCCGATGAAGATGGGCACTATTGCTTCGTCGTGGCGCTATGATGCCGCACCCCGCTACTCGCTCCAATCGGCAAAGCCGCGACGTCGTGCGATATTGCACTACGCCTATTGAGCCGCCTGATTTTCTTATATCGCAGGTGGTCCGGTTATCCTTCGATAGCGTTCATGCCGATCAATCCCGGGATCGAAGTGATGGCCATTAGCACACATGCGATGATAGATTTTGAATGAGTTTCGTCGAAGGCAATTAACACTTCGGGGGCAATATCGAGAGATGCGACGTCAATTGCTCGTCTCAGTCATACTATGTGCGACCACTTGGTACCTCGGCTGGCCGCATGCGGCGCGCGCTGTCGAGTGGATCAATTGTAACGATCCTTACTACCGCAAGCTGGATCTGGCGCCGGAAGGCCGAGGTCCGCTCGAGCTCGCGAAGGTCTTTTGCCAACGCGTTCAGATTGATTTCAAGCAGGTTGCCATGGTGTCGCCGGACGGCCGCTCGGTCATGTACCTTCAGGGCGGCAGCGACTATACGGCGGAACGCAAGGTGTTGCAGGTCGCGCGGCTCGATGCGCGCGATAGCTGGAGCAGCTACGCGCTGAACATGGGCGCGTTGTGGCAATTCGGTCAGGCCGCTCGCTCGGTTCCGGCTTATGGATGGGCGTCGGACTCGTCAGGCATCTGGACCGCGACGCGGGAAAAGATCGGCCCTAGTGGTATTACCAGTTCGGGTTTGCGACCGGTGTTCATCTCCCTGGAGGACGGCAGCACCCGCCTGTTTGACCCGCCTCGTCATGAGGCAGGCCCGCTGGACGGCCTCCTGTGGGCGGACGGTGACGGATTGGCCCTCGCTTACTTCGGAGCAAGAGGCCAGTCATATCAGCCGCAGCGTCACGACAGACATCCGACGTTTGCAATGATCGATGCAAAACGAGGCGTGGTATTGGACACGCTTCCATTTGATGCCTTCGAACGACTCAAGGACGCCAATTATATCGCCAACGTCAACAACGCCGCGGCCACTCGGCTGCAAAACGGCAAGGTGCGCGCCGTGCTGAGCGCTCTCGACCAATGGGTCGTGTGGACTCAAGGGGAGCCGCCGCGGATCCTGTCCAATCCCTATTCTGATCCCCAGGAGGGCAACAACAAGATGGCGATCTCGCGGGACGGATCTCGTCTCCTTCTCGCCCGACTCCACTGCGACGCCGGCGGCGTCGGATACGATAGCAATTTGCAGAGAGGGCACTCCTCGCCTCCCTGCAAGCCGGTCGAAAGCGTTATCGCTGCCCTGTATGATCTCGACACAGGGCGCCAGCTTTGGGACGTTCGCGCGACCGTCCCTCGACTTGATTTTTATCCAAATCCGGCAATCAGCGAGGATGGGCGCTATGGGCTCGTCGGACTTCCTTACGATGGTCCTGGTCCGCACGCGCAAATTGCCTTGATTTCGATGGACGATGGAAAGATCGTGCAACGTTTCCGCTCGCTGGGGCCGGGATCGCTCAACTCCATCGGCTTCCTTCAGGGAGACCGTGGCGTATGGGTCCGTAGTGATAGCACCGGCGAAACGGCGCTTTACGACCTTCGTGCTCGCGCGCAATAAGTTTCAATTCGCTTCGCTGCGAATTGGAATCTCGCGAAATGCGCCATAGTGTCGAAGTGGTCTTCTTCACCCAAAGGTCAAAAGACCGACAGCCAGCGAGCCGAGCTCGAAGCGTGGCTAAAAGTCATCGTTATACATGCTTAACCTGCAACAGGTTGCGCAAGCCAAAGGCTACTCGCAATAAACACTTGATCCGATCCGACTCTCACAAAAATGGCGCGCCCGGAACGATTCGAACGTCCGACCCTCAGATTCGTAGTCTGATGCTCTATCCAGCTGAGCTACGGGCGCGTTTTTCGCGAGATCATGTGGGCTTTGATCGCCCGCAGGCATGCCAACCCGTTCGGAGAGGCCCGCGAAAGAGCGCTCTAGCTACCGGCTTCCGTCCTGCTTGGCAAGGTCAGGTTTCGGGGCTTTTGCCCTGTCATTCGGGGCGCCGCGCAGGTGGCGAACCTGGAATCTCGCTCAATCACCTCGGGATTCCCGGTTCGAGGCTTTCGCCTCGCCCCGGAATGACGGGAGGTCGCGGCTCGGGCAACGGAGGGGAGCTTCAGGCCCGCGCGAGCTCGCGGACGGTCCGGAGTTCCACGGGGCGGTCGGGAATCACGATCCGGAAGGTGGCGCCCAGGGTGCCCTCGACCAGATGGATGTCGCCGCCATGGAGGCGGACCAGTTCGGCCGCGATGGTCAGGCCGAGCCCGCTGCCGCCGGGGCGGCCGGAGGTCTGGAACGCCTGGAACAAATGGTCGCGGGCCTTGGCGGGCACGCCGGGCCCGGTGTCGGAAACTTCCAGGATCGCGACCGCGCCCTCGCGCCGGCCGGTGACGCGGATCTGCATGCTGGAGCGGTCGCCCATCGGATGGGCCTCCAGCGCCTGCGCCGCGTTGCGCACCAGGTTGAGCAGCACGCGAAACAGCTGATCGGGATCGGCATCCACCGTCAGCCCGCGCTCGATCGCGCTGATCCAGGTGATCGTGGCGTCGTTGGACAGCCCGGCAGTCTCGCGCACCTCGGCCACGACCGGCTCGATCGGGATCAGGCGGCGGTCGGGGGCGGCCTCCTGGGCGCGGCCATAGGACAGCGTCGACTGGCAGAAGGCGATCGCCCGCTCCAGCGAGCGCATCAATTTGGGCGCGAAACGCTGCACCCGGGGATCGGGCACGCTCGCGAGCTGGTCCGACAGAAGCTGCGAGGACGCCAGCAGATTGCGCAGATCATGGTTGATCTTGGAGACCGCGAGCCCGAGCGCTGCGAGCCGGCTCTTCTGATTGAGCATCGACACCAGGTCGCGCTGCATGGCGGACAATTCGCGCTCGGCCACCCCGATCTCGTCGCCGCGGCTGCTCGGGACGATGATCCGGGCCGAGCTTTCGGGGTTTTCGTGGAATCCGACCATGCTGGCGGTCAACCGCCGCATCGGGCGAACGAACAGATAATGCAGCGCCAGATAGACCAATGCCGCGGTCAGGACCGCGATCAGCAGCGAAACCAGCAGCAGATTGCGGGAAAACCGGTAGACCTGCTGCCGCAGCGGCAGTTCGTCGAACACGACTTCGATGAATTGCGCGCCCCCCGGCGCCGGCCCCACCACGCGGATCGCCTGGTTGCCGGTCTCCAGCATCATCTCGAATGTATCGACGATCGCCGACCACACCGTCGTGGTGCGCAGGTCGATATCGTGGTCGATCGACGCCGGCAGTTCGGCGCTGGCCAGCAGCCGGCGCTGCTGCCCCATCTTGATGGCGACCGCCCGCGCGCCGATGCTGGTCAGGATCTGGCGCGACAGCGAATCCGGAACCATGCCGAGCGGGGCTGCGTCCAGCACCAGCGCGGCCGTGTTGGCCGCCGCTAAGCGATCGTTGAGCCGGTTCATCCTGAAATTCGCAATGGCCGGCACATAGATCATCAGTCCGGCGATCATCACCAGCGGAATGGTCAGCAGCAGGAGCTTGCCCGAAAGGCCGAGCCGGCCCGGCAGTTTCGCCCGCGGCCTTTCCGTTGTCGGCTGTTCCTCGGTCGATAACACCATATTCGCTTTCGATGGCCCCGATTCGAGAATGCGGTCCAGCCCCCGGAGGGGTCAAATTACGGATCGCTAATGTCGGCTCATGATGTTGATCTAAGGCGAGGGCCGCGGGGCCGCTATCCTCACTTTTCGAAACACCACGAAAATCGATATATTCTAGGAAATTGTGACGACTTGATATTGTAAGAAATTGCGGTTTTTGGCGAACTTCACCACAGACCTGCCGCCACGGCCTCCCATTCGGCTCGGCCGCGGCCGATTCAGGTTCAAGACCACCCGTTATCGCGCGCCAGCCCATTGTTTGGGCATAGCCTTTTCGGCCGAACCGAGGCGCTGTTTTCGCAACCACGCTCTTGATTGACGAAAACCGGAGCGTCCCGTATAAGCCGCCACCAATTGTCCGTGGTGCCCCGGTCCGACCGGGCGGCCCATTTTGGGCCGAAAACGGCCCTGGTTTGGGCCGGTTCACATCGCCGGACTTAGCTCTAATTCCAACAGGCGCATTGCCAACGGGCACGTTGCCAACAGGCAGATGGCTGCCAACAGGCAAATTGCCCGGTCAGCGGAGAACCACCCGTGAAGCGGACTTATCAACCCAGCAAACTGGTGCGCAAGCGCCGTCACGGCTTCCGCGCCCGCCTGGCCACGACCGGAGGCCGCAAGGTCCTGGCCGCGCGCCGCGCCCGTGGCCGCAAGCGTCTGAGCGCCTGAGCCGGACATCTCCGGGGAACGTCATCATGGATCGGCTGCGGCAACGGGCGGACTTCCTCGCCGTTGCCGATGGCGCGCGGGTCTCGAGTGCTGCGTTTACCTTGCAGAGCCGCCGCCGCGACGATTTGGGACCGATTCGGGTCGGGTTTACCGTCACCAAGAAAAACGGCACCGCCACGGAGCGCAACCGCATCCGGCGCCGGCTCCGCGAGGTGGTGAAGCGGGCCGACGTCGTGGCGATGCGGCCGCATCATGATTATGTCCTGGTCGGCCGCCGAACGGCGCTGACCCGGGATTTTGCGGCCCTGCTCGACGATTTTCTGACCGCGCTCAAACGCCTCGACCGGCAGCCTTCTCGACCGGCAGCCTTCCAGACCGCAGCGCGCGCGGGCCGCAACCAGATCGAATGACGAGACCTTGAACGATGACCGATAATCGCAACACCATCCTCGCCGTCATTCTGTCCGGCATCGTGCTGATCGCCTGGCAATATTTCTACAACATGCCGCAGATGGAGCGGCAGCGCGCCGCCCAGCAGGTGCAGACCGAGCTCGCCAAGCGGGACCAGCAGGCAGGAAACACCCCGGCCAACACGACGCCGGCCGCGCCCGCGACCTCGCCCAATGCGCCGGCCCAGACACAAGCGGCGGCCGCGGCCCCGATCGTCGGCCGCGACGCCGCGATCGCGGCGAGCCCGCGCGTCAAGATCGACACCCCGCGCCTGACGGGAAGCATCGCGCTGAAGGGCGGCCGCATCGACGACCTGTCGCTGGTGCAGTTCCGCGAGACCGTCGACCCCAATTCGCCGCCGATCGTGCTGTTCTCGCCCTCGAACACGGCGAACCCCTATTACACCGAGTTCGGCTGGGTGCCCGCCGCCGGATCGACGGTGCGGATTCCCGACCTCAACACGGTCTGGCAGCAGGAAGGCTCGAACAATCTCTCGCCGGACAGCCCGGTGGTGCTGAAATTTGACAATGGCGACGGCCTCACCTTCCGCCGCACCATCGCGATCGACGACCGCTATCTCTTCACCATCCGCGACGACGTCACCAATGTCAGCGATTCCCCGGTCACGCTCTATCCCTATGCGCTGATCTCGCGCGGCGGTACGCCGCCGGTGTCCGGCTATTCGATCCTGCACGAAGGCTTCATCGGCTATCTCGGCGACAAGGGCCTGCAGGAACTGACCTACAAGAATATCGACGACGGCAAGCCGCTGCCGGACAATCCCGATTCCAAGGGCGCCTTCTTCGACAGCGTCACCGATGCCTGGCTCGGCATCACCGACAAATACTTCGCAGCCGCCCTGCTGCCCGACACCAACCTCACGCTGGTCAATGCCCATTTCTCAACGGGCGGACGGCAGAAGCGCTATCAGGCGGACTACATGGCGCCGGCGCAGACCATCAATATCGGCGGCGTCGGCTCGGCCAATGCCCGCGTGTTCGCGGGCGCCAAGGAAGTCAGCGTGGTCGGCGTCAACTTCCCGCTGGTGGGTTTCGGCGGCTATAACCAGCAGCTCAACCTCAACCATTTCGACCTCCTGATCGACTGGGGGCATTTCTACTTCATCACCAAGCCGATGTTCCTGGCGCTCGATTATTTCTATCACCTGGTCGGCAATTTCGGCATCGCGATCCTGCTCGTGACGGTGCTGGTGAAGCTGTTGTTCTTCCCGCTCGCCAACAAATCCTACGCGTCGATGGCGAAGATGAAGTCGGTGCAGCCGCAGCTCGCCGCGCTGAAGGAGCGCTATCCCGACGACAAGGTGAAGCAGCAGCAGGAGATGATGGAGATCTACAAGAAGGAGAAGATCAACCCGATCGCCGGTT
>Ga0137412_10000288_pt1 | contig 34501 bp, 31 predicted proteins | sample CZODoug2_1_16fun_FD_122160 | JGI IMG/M metagenome (GOLD analysis project Ga0137412, IMG submission 122160) | Vadose zone soil fungal communities from Angelo Coast Range Reserve, California, USA - CZODoug2_1_16fungal (Hybrid Assembly) | ecosystem: Environmental > Terrestrial > Soil > Vadose zone...
CGTTCTTCACGAACTATGACTCCGAGAAGGGCGAGCAACTCGCCACGACGCCGTACGCCTCGGCCACTTTCCCGTGGTTTGCCCTCGGCCGCCAGGTACACGTCCGCGGCCCGGTGACCAAGGTGTCTGAGGAGAACACCGCCGACTACTGGTCGAAGCGGCCGCGCGGCTCGCAGCTCGGGGCGTGGGCGTCGCACCAGTCCCGGCCGATCGCGTCGCGCGCCGCGCTGCTGGGGCAGCTGGCCGACGTCACGGAAAGGTTCGCCGACCTCGACGCCGTCCCAGTGCCCCCGAATTGGGGTGGTTACCTCATTGCGCCGGAGGTCGTCGAGTTCTGGCAGGGCCGGGAGAATCGGGTACACAACAGAATTCGCGTGACGGGCGCTGGCGTCGAGCGGTTGCAACCCTAGGTGGCGCGGCTCTTCGCCGACACGACACCGTTACGGACACTCGACTTCCGCCGGCTGTGGCTTGCCGGAATCGTCACCGTCATCGGCGGCAACCTCACGATCTTCGCGGTGCCGGTACAGCTCTACGCGCTGACGCAGAACTCGGCGTATGTCGGGCTCGCCGGCGTCTTCGCCCTCGTCCCCCTCGTCGTGTTCGGGTTGTGGGGCGGCGCATGGGCCGACGCGATGGACCGCAGGCTGCTTCTGATCATCACTTCCTGTGGGCTTGCGGTGGCGTCGGTGCTGCTGTGGTTGCAGTCGGCGCTGGAGCTGAACAACGTCTGGGTCGTGCTGTGCCTGCTGTCGTTCCAGCAGGCGTTTTACGCGGTCAACTCGCCGACCCGGTCGGCCGCGATCCCGCGGATGATTCCCGGCGACCAGTTGCCAGCAGCCAACTCGCTGAACATGACTGTGTTTCAATTCGGCGCGATCGTCGGGCCATTGCTCGCCGGGGTGATGTTGCGCTGGGTGGACCTGTCCACGCTGTACATGATCGACGCCATCACGTGTGTGCTGCCGATCTGGGCGACGTTCCGCCTGACGCCGATGCCCCTCACGTCCCAGCAGAAGACCGGCCAGTGGGGGTTCGCCGCGGTACTCGACGGCTTCCGGTACCTGGCTGGCAACCGGGTGGTGTTGATGTCGTTCGTGGTCGACCTGATCGCGATGATCCTCGGCATGCCGCGGGCGCTGTTCCCGCAGATGGCTCACCAGAGCTTCGGCGGCCCGATCGAGGGCGGCACGACCATGGCACTTCTTGCGGCCTCGATGGCGGTGGGTGCGGTGGCGGGTGGAGTGTTCTCCGGATGGTTGCCGCGGATCCGGCGCCAAGGCCTCGCGGTGGTGGTCGCGATCGTCGTGTGGGGTGTGGCGATAGCCGGTTTCGGGGTTGCCAGCTGGCTCGCCCATGGGTCCGCGCACACCTGGCTGTGGATTGCCCTGGCGTTTCTAGCTATCGGCGGGGCGGCGGATATGGTGTCGTCAGCATTCCGGCAGTCCATCCTTCAACAGGCGGCGTCCGACGAACTTCGCGGGCGGTTGCAGGGAGTCTTCACCGTCGTCGTCGCAGGCGGGCCACGGTTGGCTGATGCACTACACGGGGCCGCCGCGGCTGCGGTGGGGACGGCGGTAGCCGCGACGGGCGGCGGTGTGCTGGTCGTGATCGGCGTCGTCGTCGCCGCACTGGTGGTTCCTGCGTTCGTGCGCTATCGCGTAACCGGTCTAACGACTTAAGTTTTTCATAGATAGGAGAGTTAATATTCCGCGCGTGGCTGAATTCCCGGAGGACTCGGTCCCCGGCTTGCGCGAGCGAAAGAAACTACGGACCCGCGCGATTCTGATCGATGCGGCGATGGAGCTCTGTCTGCGCAACGGTTACGAGAGCACGACGGTCGAACAGATCGCGGCGGCGGCCGATGTGTCGCCGCGCACGTTCAGTCGGTACTTCGCGACGAAGGACGCCGCGTTCATGACCCTCGTCGAGGACTACTCCCACGAGGTGTCGATCGAACTCGAGACTGTGCCAGCGGATGTCGGTCCCCTCGAGGCGTTGCGGCAGGCGCACGTGGCGGTTCTGATGCGGGTGGCGAGCCGGCAAGTCGGCAGGCTGACCACGGAGCGGATCATCCTCATGTTGCGCGTCATCAACGCCTCCGACACGCTCCGGAGGTCCGCCTTCGAATACAAGCACGAGGTGACCGAGGTGATCCTGGCCAAGCGGATGGGCGTCGACGTCGACGACCGCCGCAGGCGTCTGGTCGCATCCATCTTCGCGTCGACGATCGTGACCGCCTGCGGTGATCTCATCACCGACACCGACACGTTCCGGTTGGGCCCGATGGTCATGGTGGATCGCATCAACGAGGCGTTCGGCCAGCTGGCGCTCATCACCTCGGATCTGCCGGCACCGACGGTCGACTACGAGTCGGTGTATGGCTGAAACCTCGGTCTCCGGACTACGGGAACGCAAGAAGCTGCGGACGCGCGCGACCCTGATAGAGGCGGCGGCCGAGCTCTGCCTTCGGCAGGGGTTCGACAACACCACGGTCGAGCAGATCGCCGCCGCCGCCGACGTCGCGCCACGGACGTTCAGTCGGTACTTCGCGACCAAGGACTCCGTCATCGCCGCCATCGCCGACGAACTCGACGCCCACATCGCCGGGGCGCTCGAGCATCAGCCCACCGACATCACCGAATACGAGGCGCTGTTGCGCGCGCATCTCGAGGTGTTCGGTCCGGCGCTGGACCGCCAGACGCTGGCCTTCAAGGGGATGGCGGTGCTGATCCAGATCGTCAACGAGTCGACGTCGTTCAACCAGTCGGCATTCAGATATCAGCGGAACCTCTCGGAGAACGCGTCGGCCAAGGCCATCGGAAGACGGATGGGGGTGACGGCCGACCACCCGGCGGTACGCATCGTGGTCGACACCTGGACGTTGCTGTTCGCCACCTCCTTCGCCGACCTTGGTCGGCCCGGCAACGAACCGATCGAGTCGAGAATCGTCTGCGACCGGATGTGTGCGAGCTTCGAGCTGTTCCGCAGGTCCTGGTCGCCCTGGCGAGAAGCCGAGGGACAACCCGAGCGAGAACCCGACTCCAGCCCCCCGCAAGCGCGCTAAGTACGAAGCGACTACTTTCACTAGTGACGGACAGCTCTGTTGCAGTCGACAACCGCAGAAGGGGTTAACGTGCCCGAAAACTCCAATTCCGGAGAGGTCGCCAAGCTCGGTTATCCGGGTGGTGAGATCGACTTGGAGATCGTGCAGGCGACCGAGGGGTCCGACGGCATCGCCCTGGGATCGCTGCTGGCCAAGACCGGATACACCACGTTCGACGGCGGTTTCGTGAACACGTCGGCCACCAAGAGCGCCATCACCTACATCGACGGTGACGCGGGCATCCTGCGGTATCGCGGCTACCCGATCGAGCAGCTGGCGGAGAAGTCGACCTTCATCGAGGTCAGCTACCTGCTGATCTACGGCGAGCTGCCTACCAGCGATCAGCTGGAGACGTTCACCAACCAGATCCAGCGGCACACCCTGCTGCACGAGGATCTCAAGCGCTTCTTCGACGGCTTCCCGCGCAACGCCCACCCGATGCCGGTGCTGTCCAGCGCCGTCAACGCGCTGTCGGCGTACTACCAGGACTCGCTCGATCCCCTGGACAAGGCGCAGGTCGAGCTGTCGACGATCCGGCTGCTGGCAAAGCTGCCCACCATCGCCGCCTACGCCTACAAGAAGTCGGTCGGCCAGCCGTTCCTGTACCCGGACAACTCGTTGACCCTGGTCGAGAACTTCCTCCGGATGACGTTCGGATTCCCCGCCGAGCCGTATGAAGTAGATCCCGAGATCGTTCGGGCACTGGACATGCTCTTGATCCTGCACGCCGACCACGAGCAGAACTGCTCGACGTCGACGGTGCGGCTGGTCGGCTCGTCGCAGGCCAACCTGTTCACGTCGATCTCCGGCGGCATCAACGCACTGTGGGGTCCGCTGCACGGCGGCGCCAACCAGGCGGTGCTCGAGATGCTCGAGGACATCCGCAAGCAGGGCGGCGACGTCCACGAATTCGTCAAGAAGGTCAAGAACAAGGAAGACGGCGTCAAGCTCATGGGCTTCGGCCACCGGGTCTACAAGAACTACGACCCGCGGGCGCGCATCGTCAAGGAGCAGGCCGACAAGATCCTCGGCAAGCTCGGCGGTGACGACGATCTGCTGGCCATCGGCAAGGCGCTCGAAGAGGTCGCACTGACCGACGAGTACTTCATCGAGCGCAAGCTGTACCCGAACGTCGACTTCTACACCGGTGTGATCTACCGGGCCCTCGGGTTCCCGACCCGGATGTTCACGGTGCTGTTCGCGCTGGGCCGGCTGCCCGGCTGGATCGCGCACTGGCAAGAGATGCACCAGGAGCCCGGCGGCAAGATCGGCAGGCCGCGGCAGGTCTACACCGGCTACACCGAGCGCGACTACGGCGCCATCTCCAGCCGCTAGTTCTCTCCGCGAGACCCAACTCACGCCAATCTCGCTTGCATCGAAGATAGTTGTAGTTTCACAATAGTTGTGTGAACGAAACCATCGGCACGCTTACGCCGCGGCGCAAGCTCATCGTGCTGATGTCCTGCTGCCTGAGCCTGCTCATCGTCTCGATGGACGCGACGATCGTGAACGTCGCGGTCCCGAACATCCGCGAGGATCTTGGCGCGTCCCCGTCGCAGCTGCAGTGGGTGCTCGACGTGTACACGTTGGTGCTGGCGTCGCTGCTGATGCTGTCCGGTGCGATGGGGGACCGCTTCGGCCGAAGGCGGGTGTTCCAGATCGGTCTCACCGTGTTCGCGGTGAGCTCGCTGCTGTGCAGCCTGGCGCCCAACATCGACACGCTGATCGCTGCGCGCTTCCTGCAGGCGATCGGTGGTTCGATGATGAATCCCGTTGCGCTGTCCATCATCTCGCAGGTCTTCACGGGTCGCGTCGAGCGCGCCCGCGCCCTGGGTGTCTGGGGCGCGGTGGTCGGCATCTCGATGGCGTTGGGGCCGACGGTCGGCGGCCTGTTGATCGAGCTGATCAGCTGGCGGGCGGTGTTCTGGATCAACCTGCCGATCTGTGTGGCGGCCATCGTGCTGACCGCGGTCTTCGTGCCCGAGACCAAGTCGTTGACGATGCGCAACGTCGACCCGATCGGCCAGGCGCTTGCCGTGGTGTTCCTGTTCGGCGTGGTGTTCGCGCTCATCGAAGGCCCCGGCCTCGGCTGGGCCAACCCTCGCGTCATCGGGGTGGCGGTCGCCGCGGTGCTGGCCTTCATCGCCTTCCTGCGCTACGAGGCCAGGCGCCACGACCCCTTCATCGACCTGCGCTTCTTCCGAAGCATCCCGTTCGCATCCGCGACCCTGACCGCGGTGTGCGCCTTCTCGGCGTGGGGTGCGTTCCTGTTCATGATGTCGCTGTACTTGCAGTCCGAGCGGCACTTCAGTGCTCTACACACCGGCCTGATCTACCTTCCGATCGCGATCGGAGCACTCCTGTTCTCCCCGCTGTCCGGGCGGCTGGTCGGCAAGCACGGCGCCCGTCCCTCACTGGTGGTGTCCGGCGCGCTCATCACCGTGGCGTCGGCAATGCTGTCGTTCCTGACCGCGACGACCCCGGTGTGGGCGCTGCTCTGCATCTTCGCGGTGTACGGCATCGGCTTCTCGATGGTCAACGCGCCCATCACCAACGCGGCGGTCAGCGGGATGCCGTTGGACCGCGCAGGCGCGGCGTCCGCCGTGACGTCCACCAGTCGGCAGATCGGCGTCAGCATCGGTGTGGCGCTGTGTGGCTCGGTCGCCGGAGGAGCGCTGGCGCATACGGGCGCCGACTTCGCCGCAGCGTCGCGACCGCTGTGGTTCGTGTGCGTAGGGCTCGGCGTCGTCATCTTCGTGCTCGCCTTCCTGTCGACGTCGCAGCGGGCGGCCCGGTCCGCGCATCGCGTCGCGCCCCTGATCGCGGGCACGCCAGTCATCGCGGAAGGTGAGGCCCGTGTCGGATAACCCACTCGCCGACGAGGTTTGGCGCGCCATGACCGCGGTGGTGTTCGACAACCGCGACCGCTGGCGGCGCGACGTCGTCGACGCCAGCGGGCTTCCGTTCAGCAGGGTGCGCGTGATCCGAAGGCTGGCCAAGCGGGCCATGACGGCCAAGCAGATCGCCGAGGCCGCCACCTTGGATGCGCCCGCCACCACCGTCGCACTGAACGACCTCGAGGACCGCGGACTGATCGTGCGCGAAGCCGATCCGACCAACCGTCGCTCGAAGCTGGTGTCGCTCACCGCAAGGGGCCGCGAGGTGGTCGCGAGGATCGACGAGGTCGACGACCCCGCCCCGCACCCGTTCGCCGCGTTGACCCGCGCCGAACTTCGCACGCTCGAGACCATCCTGGTCAAGCTGGCCGCGGATTAGCGAACGACGGCCTCGTTAATCGTTGGTCCAGACTCCCGCAGCGTCCTATCCTTGACGGATCATGGGCCGGCGGGGGGTCGGAAGGACGATGACTGCGTGCAGGGCCTGCGGCACTGAACCACGGGAGGGTGCCCGCTTCTGTGACGCGTGCGGTGCGCCTGCCGGATCGGCTGCGAACACCGCCGAGTACAAGCAGGTGACGGTGCTGTTCGCCGACGTGGTCGGATCCATGGAATTGGCTACGGAACTTGGACCCGAGCGACTGCGCGAGATCATGACCGAGCTGTTCAATTCATCCACCGGCATCGTCCGCCATTACGGCGGCACCGTCGACAAGTTCACCGGCGACGGTCTCATGGCGGTGTTCGGAGCACCGATCGCCTTGGAAGACCACGCTGTTCGCGCGTGTCGGGCGGCGTTGAACATTCAGCGCGAGGCCGCACATCTGGCTCAGGACGTCGCACAACGCGACGGCGAAACGTTCGCCGTGCGGGTCGGATTGAACTCCGGTCAGGTGATCGCCGGTGAAATCGGATCGGGCCCAACGGCGTACACCGCCGTGGGTGAGCAGGTCGGGATGGCGCAGCGGATGGAGTCCGCCGCTCCGCCGGGTGGTGTGATGGTTTCCGAGTCGACCGCGCAGCTCGTCGGCGACCTGGTGAAACTGAGTGACCCTGAGCCGGTACGCATCAAGGGCCGCGAGGATCCCGTTCTCGCGCGACGTCTGTTGGCCGTCACCTTGCAGTCCGGCGTGAGCGGCCGGAGTGAGCTGAGCCTCGTTGGCCGCCGCTGGGAGATACCGGCGGTGGAAGGCATCCTGCAGGGCGCCATCGACGGACACGGTGGGGTGGTCGGTGTCGTTGGCCCTGCCGGAATGGGCAAGAGCCGCTTGGTTCGCGAAATCGTGTCGATCGCGATCACGAAGGGCGTCGAGGTCATCAGCGCGTACTGCGAATCGCATGCGCGCGAAGTGCCCTTCCACGTCGTCGGCCAGTTGTTGCGTGCGGGCACCGGGGTGGACGAAGCAGACGGCGAAACCGCGCGGACCCGGCTGCAGGCGTTGGTCCCCGACGCCGAATTAGATGACCTGTTGCTGTTCTACGACTTGCTCGGTGTTGCGAAGCCGGACGTGGCCATGCCCAGCATCGACCCGGACGCGCGCCGGAGGCGACTGACCGCATTGGTCAATGCGGTGTTGCAGGCCCGAGCGACACCGGCCGTCTACGTCATCGAGGACGCCCACTGGATCGACGACGTCAGCGAATCGATGTTGGCCGACTTCATGGTGGTCATTCCGCAGACCCCGTCGTTGGTGATGGTGACCTATCGTCCCGAATACCGTGGGGCTCTGAGCCGTGTCGCCGGTAGCCAGACGATTGCACTTGCGCCGCTGAGTCCTCCGGACTCGGCAGCGTTGATCGCCGAACACCTGGGCACCGATCCGTCGGTGGCCGCGCTTGCCGAGACGATTGCCGACCGCGCGGCCGGTAATCCGTTCTTCGCCCAAGAACTGGTGCGCGATCTGGCCGAGCAGGGTGCGCTTCGAGGCGGGCGCGGCTCGTACATCCGCAACGTCGAGCTCGTGGACGTCACCATCCCGCCGACACTGCAGGCGACCATCGCTGCCCGCATCGACCGCCTCGACCCCGCGGGCAAGCGGACGCTGAATGCCGCGGCTGTGATCGGATCTCGATTCGGCGCCGAACTGCTCGTCGCGCTGGGCGTCGATCCCGTCGTCGACGAACTGGTCGCGGCTGAGTTGATCGACCAGGTCAAGTTCACCCAGCCCGAGGAGTTCGCCTTTCACCACCCGCTGATCCGCGCGGTGGCATATGAGTCGCAGCTGAAGGTCGATCGCGCAGAACTGCACCGACGGCTGGCCTCGTCGATCGCGGAGCGCAATCCCGAGGCGGCCGACGAAAACGCCGCGCTGATCGCCGAACACCTGGAATCGGCTGGTGAGAGCCATACCGCCTACGTCTGGCACATGCGGGCCGGCACATGGTCGACCAACCGCGACTGCATGGCCGCGCGCACCAGTTGGCGCCGGGCGCAGGCAGTCGCCGACGCATTGCCGGCGGACGACCCGGATCGAATCGCGATGCGCATTGCCCCCCGAACACTACTGTGCGCCACCGCGTATCGATCGGCGACGAACGTGTCTCACTCCGGCTTCGAGGACTTGCGCGAACTGTGCACCGAGGCGGGTGACAAGCGATCGCTGGCCATGGCAATGCTTGGCCAGATCACGGAGTGCATGTTGCACGGCCGCGCAATCGAGGCAGTGAGATTGGTGTCCGAACAGGTAGATCTGCTCGAGGCGATCGGAGACTCTGAACTGACTGTCGGGATGGCCTTCGGCGCGATGGTCATCTACCAGGAGACCGGTCCGATGACCGAACTGTTGCGGTGGGCCCAGCGCGCGATCGATCTCGCCGACGGCGATGCCGCCAAGGGCAACTTCATCGTCGGGTCACCGTTGTCACTGGCGATCCTGTTCCGCGGCTATGCCCGGTACTGGATTGGAATTCCAGGCTGGCGAGCAGATCTCGACGACGCCATCGAAATGGCGCGGGGTTCTGACCCGCACGCCTTCGCCATTGCCGTCGTATACAAGTACGGCGGTGCCATCATCAACCGTGTCCTCGAGTCCGACGCTGTCGCGGTCCGCGATCTGGAGGAGGCGCTGGACATTGCCATGAACATCGGCAACCACAACGCGCTGGCACTCACCAGGTACATCACCGCAAGCGCCCTCATCGAAATCGGCAACGACCGGGAACGCGGACTGCAGTACCTCGCCCAGACGCGCGAGATGTGCGAGAAGCGGCAGTTCTTCGCGACCGAACTGCCGATGATCGACATCTACCTCGCCAGAGAACGGGCGCGAGAGGGAGACGCCGACGGTGCGATTCCGATCATGCGGGCGTCGATTGACGCCATCTTCGCCAACGGGCAGTTTGGATACAGCATCTTCTGCACCAGCGTTCTGGTGGAGGCACTGCTCGACCGTGCTGCCGATGGTGACGTGGCGGAGGCGGAGGCGGTTACCGCGGCCTTGGCGAACGCATCTGTCCAAGGCCTGGCGGTGTGCGAGGTCGCGCTGCTCCGGCTTCGGGCATTGCTGGCCAGGGCGCGCGGCGACGACACGGCGTATCGGCAGCTTTCTGACCGCTACCAGGCGATGGCCATCAACCTCGGCTTCGAGGGGCACATGGCACTGGCAAGGACGATGACCGCGGGCTAGCTCGCCAGAACAGCCATCGCGGCGTTGTGGCCGCCGATCCCCGATACCGCGCCGCCACGGTGAGAAGCCGAGCCGCACAACAGGATCCGGTCGTGCGGGGTGGCCACCCCCCAGCGCTGGGCAGGAGTCTCCAGTGGCGCGTCGTCCTCGACGAACGGCCAGCGCAGAGCTCCGTGGAAGATGTTGCCCGCCGTCATGCCGAGCGCGTCCTCCAGATCCGCCGTGGTCTTCGCCTCGATGCAGGGTCTGCCGTGCGCGTCGTTCATCACCACGTCCCGGATGGGTTCGGCGAGAACGGAATCCAGCGATGCCAGGACGGCATCGGTCAGTCGTGCCCGCATGTCGTCGGGATCGGCGCCTGCCAGAAGATGATGCGGGGTGTGCAGGCCGAACACCGTGAGGGTCTGCGCGCCGGAACGCGAGAGCTCGTCGGACAGGATCGTCGGATCGCTCAGCGAGTGGCAGTAGATCTCACACGGCAGTGGATCGGGCACCGCACCTGCGACGGCCCGGTCGTACGCGGCGTCGAGTTGGCTGAGGTTCTCGTTGATGTGGAAGGTGCCGCTGAAAGCCTGTTCGGGACGCACGGTTTCGTCACGCAGCCGCGGTAGCCGCCGCAGCATCAGGTTCACCTTGACCTGAGCGCCCGGCGCCTGCGTCGGCTCCGGTTCGCCGAGTAACCGGGCCAGCACCGTCGGGGTCACCCCGGCCAGCACGGTCTGCCCGTGGATCCGATGCTCCGTCCCGTCGTGGTGGTAGGTGACCTCACCGTCCGGTGTGAGGGCGTGAACGTCGGCGCCGGTGACGATGTCGGCGCCGTGCCCGAATGCCGCTGCGGCGAGCGCGCCGCTCACCGCGCCCATGCCGCCGATCGGGACGTCCCAGTCTCCGGTGCCGCCGCCGAGCAGGTGATAGAGGAAGCACACGTTCTGCGCCAGCGACGGGTCGTCGGTGCGGGCGAAGGTGCCGATCAACGCGTCGGTGGCCATCACGCCGCGGACCAGGTCGTTGCGCACCGCACCCGTGATCGCGTCGCCGATCGGCCTGGCGATCATCTCGTCCCATGCGGTGGCGGCGCCGGGATCGCCACAGGCCAGCACGTGGTCCCTCGCGGCGCGTCTGGTCTGCAGCGGTTCGGTCAGCGTCGGCCACAGCCGCCCGGTGACGGTGCGGCAGCGCCGGTAGAACTCGTCGAAGCCCGGTTGATCACCGGCCGCGCCGACGGCGTCGAACGTACTGTGCCGCCCCACCAGCAGGCCGGTCTCACCCGCGGTCGCGGGGTTCGGGGTGTAGGACGAATCGCGGCGGCGGGACAGCCGAACCCGCGCCCCGAGATCGTCGAGGATGCGCTTCGGCAGCAGGCTGACGAGGTAGGAGTAGCGCGACAGCCGGGCGTCCACGCCGTCGAATGCGTGCGCCGAGACGGCGGCGCCCCCGACGTGATTCAGACGCTCGAGTACCCGCACCGTGCGGCCCGCTCGCGCCAGGTAGGCCGCGGCGACGAGGCCGTTGTGACCGCCGCCGATGATGACGACGTCGAAGCGATCGTCCGAAGTCATGGCCGCTCTGTCAGTTCAGGTAGCCCTCGACCTGATCGGGCGGGCGCACCTGAGCCTGATCGGGATCCTGACCGGTCCCACGAAGGGCCCGGCGTTGCCGAAGCAGGTCCCAACACTGGTCGAGCTGAACTTCCACGGCGCGCAGCCGCTGATGTTCCTCGGTTTCGTCGATCTCGCGGTGTTGCACCTTGGCCCGGAGCTCGCGCTCCTCGGCGACGAGCTGGTTGACCTCGGCGAGAATGTCACGGTCCTTGTCCACCCGACCAGTCTGCCCGACTACGGTGTTGGGCGTGGCGAGCGACAAGAAACCCGAGATCGAATTCCCCGACGGTCCTGCACCCGCTGAGCTGGTGATCGAGGACGTAGTAGTTGGCGACGGCGCCGAAGCGGTCCCCGGCGGCACCGTCACGGTGCACTACGTCGGCGTCGAGTACGACACGGGCGAGGAGTTCGACAGCTCGTGGAACCGGGGCGAGTCGATCGAGTTTCCCCTGCGCGGCCTGATTCAGGGCTGGCAGGACGGTATTCCAGGCATGCACGTGGGTGGACGGCGCAAGCTGACCATCCCGCCGGCCCAGGCTTACGGAGCAGCGGGCTCGGGGCACCGGCTGTCGGGCAAGACGCTGATCTTCGTCATCGATCTGCTCGACGTTCGCTGACCGGACTACCGACCGTTCCCAGGCGGCCATAGGCTGGCTGCCGACGACAGGGGGGCCCATGGCCGACTCGAAGTTCTACCGACGACAACCGGGCCTGGGCTGGCTGCTGGCCCTCCTGGTCATCCCGGCGCTGATCGCCCTGATCGGCTGGGCCGGTACGGACCGCTCCGCCAACGACCCCGTACTCACCGCGCCGAGCGTGGACCCGTCGGCCACCCTCACGACACCGGCAAGTCCTCCGGCCCCGACGACGACCGCAGGCATGCCTGCCGGGGGATACGCGCCGTTCTCGATCGTGCGCAACGGCAACGTGGGCGACCCCGCAGGCGCCATGGGCTTCACCGTCGCCGGTGAAGTACCCGACGAGGCGACGAAGACGTCGTTGGTCGACGCATTGGTGACGACGATGCCCGGCGCAAAGATCATCGACGAACTCACCATCACTCCCGGCGTCACGGTTCCCGACATCGCCGGACTGGGTGGAGTGTTCAGCGCGGCCATCGGCATTCCCGGCTTCGGCTTGAACCTCGTCGGTGACACTTTGACGTTGAGCGGCACCGCGCCCTCCGAGGAGCTGAAGGCGGCCGCTGAGTCGGCAGCCGCCGCAACGTGGCCGGGTGTGAAGATAGTCAACAACATTCAGGTCGAGGTTCCATCGATGCCACCTGCGCCGCCACCGGGTCCGGTCAGCGGAACTGGCCAAAGTGGGCCCTGCGCGACACTGCAGGCCGACGTCACCGCGTTGCTGCGCACGCCGATCAACTTCAGCACCGACGGCTCCACGTTGGCGCCGGACTCACGGCAACTGGTCTCCCAGATCGCGGGCAAGCTGAAGGCCTGCCCCGATGTCAAAGTGGCAGTCGCCGGGTACACCGACAGCAGCGGTAACGACGCGATCAACGTGCCTCTCAGCGCCAGCCGTGCCAAAGCCGTTGCGGATGGCCTCGTTTCGGATGGAGTGGCCGCGGAAGCGGTGACCTCGCGGGGCGCGGGGTCGGCTGACCCAGTCGCGGACAACGGCACCCCCGAGGGCCGAGCGCAGAACCGCCGCGTCGAGATCACGGTCAGCTGAGGAGATTCGACATGGACTTCGTCATCCAATGGGTGTGGTACCTGCTCGCGTTCCTCGCGGGGTCGCTGGTCGCATGGGCGCTCGCCGCGGTCACGATCAAGCACACCAGCGAGGAAGCCGCACGGGCCGACCTGTCCGGTGCGCCGGAATCGGGGGCAGTGAAATGACCGTGAACTGGTGGTTGGTGGCACTGGCGTTCGTGCTCGGCGTGGTCATCACGCTCGCCTTCATGGTCCGGAGGGTCGAGCGCGAGGCGCCCCTATCCGCCGCGGTGGGAGCGGCCGGTGCTGCGACCCCGGCGAAGCTCGTCGACTCGGGCAGTGATGCCCCGCAGACCGAGAAGGTCACCGCCGAAACAGTCGCCGCGACAACGGCTCCCGTTGAGGAACCACCGTACGGCGAGGGCTCGCTGCGGCTTGCGGTGGGATCGGCGGATGCACCGTCCGGCTACACGATCAAGGGCAACGAGGACTCGATGCTCTACCACTCACCGGAGAGCCCGACGTATCAGCGGACCATCGCCGAAGTGTGGTTCCGCGACGTCGAGACGGCAGAGGCGGCCGGCTTCAATCGGTGGGATAGCGGCAAGTCTCAGCGCGGCACGTAGCAGCTCAGGACGGGCCGGGGAGCCGCAGCAGCAGTCGCGCGCCGCCAAGCGGGCTGTCGTCCAATGTTGCCGTGCCGCCGTGCAATTCGGCCTGCTGAGCGACCAAGGCGAGGCCCAACCCGGAGCCCGAGTGCGATGCCGTCGACCCCCGCGAGAACCGTTCGAACACCACCTTGCGTTCCTCTTCGGGCACACCGCATCCGTCGTCGTCGATCGCGATCTCAACCCCAGCACGTGAGCTGACCGCCGACAGCTGCACCCTGGTGGCGCCGCCGTGCTTGACGGCGTTGGCGATCGCGTTGTCGACGGCCAGTCGCAACCCGGCGGGCAAGCCGACGATGATCACCGTCGGCGCGGGTATCAGCGACACGTCCAACTCGGGGAAGACACGCATCGCGTCGTGCGCGGCCCTGTCGAGTAGCTCGGTGATGTCGACGGGAACGTGGTCGTCGAACGTGGACAACTGGCCCTGGGCAAGTCGCTCGATCGCCGACAGCGTCGCCTCGATGCGCGTCTGGGTGCGGATGAGGTCGGTCAGCACTTCCTTGCGCTGCTCCTCCGGCATGTCGAGGGTGGACAGCACTTCGAGGTTGGTGCGCATGGCGGTCAGCGGAGTGCGCAGCTCGTGCGACGTCACCGCGGCGAAGTCGCGGGCCGACGCGAGCGCGGCCTTGGTGTTGTCCTGCTCCTCCCAAATGCGTTGCACCAGACCGTTGACGGCGTCGGCGATCTCGACGGCCTCGGTGGCACCCCGCACGTCGACGTCGGGTGCCTCACCGCCCACGTCGATCGCCCGCGTCTGCTGCGCGAGCCGCTTCAGCGGCTGCACCGCGAAGGCGGCAAGCAGCCAACCGGCGACCGCGGCGGCGCCGATCGCGAACAGACAGATGATGATGACCCGCCGGTGCAGGTTGTAGGTGTCGGTGATGGTGAAGTCGTAGGTGGCCCCGACGGCAACCGACATCGGCTCCGGCGCCCGGATCTCGACCGTGCGCACCCGGTACCGCACACCGTTGACGTAGGTGTCGGCGTAGCCGGGCGACAACTCGGGCAGGATCACGTTCGAGTTCGACGTCACCTCGCTGTCCTTGCGCACGGTGATGATCGCGTCCTGATCGTTGGGCGACTTCGGGATCTGGTCGAGCCCTCGCGGCAGGAACGGGATCGCGAAACCGGCGGCTTCGTCGAGACGACGGTCGAGGCGCTCCTTGCGGTCGCTGGTGATGCCGACCCAGACGATGGTGCCGACGATGCCGACCACGATCGCCGCCGCGATGGCGGTGGCGAACGCGACGCGGGTCCGAAGCGACGGGGTGCGCCGGAAGATCCGCGACAAGCGATTCATCGGCGCGCTACTTCACTGGGTCCGGAGGACGAATCCCACCCCGCGCACCGTGTGCAGCAGGCGAGGCGCGCCGTTGGCCTCGAGCTTGCGCCGCAGATATCCGATGAACACGTCGACCACGTTGGTGTCGGCCGCGAAGTCGTAACCCCAGACCAGCTCGAGAAGCTGGGCCCGGGACAGCACCGCGGTCTTGTGTTCGGCCAGCACCGCGAGCAGGTCGAACTCGCGCTTGGTCAGGTCGACGTCGACGCCGTTGACGCGGGCACGCCTGCCGGGGATGTCGACCTCGAGCGGGCCAACGGCGATGGTCTCCGACGAGAACGTCGCGGTGGCGCCACGCCTGCGCAACAGGGCCTTGATCCGCGCCACCAACTCGGCCAGCACGAACGGCTTGACCAGGTAGTCGTCGGCGCCCGCCTCAAGACCGGCGACGCGGTCGTCGACCGAGCTGCGCGCGGACAGCACGCACACCGGGACGTCGTTGTCCATGGCGCGCAGCGCGGTCACCACGCTGACGCCGTCCAGGACGGGCATGTTGATGTCGAGCACGATGGCGTCGGGTCGCGTCTCGGTCGCGCTGCGCAGAGCCTCGGCGCCGTCGACCGCGGTCGAGACGTCGAATCCGGACAGCCGGAGCCCACGCTCCAACGACGCGAGTACGTCGGGATCGTCGTCGACTACGAGCACTCGGGGGGATGAACCTCCGCTGTCCATACGGTCATCTTGCCCGATGACCCTCTCCGGGCGTGTTAGGCGCGGGACGGCGCTGCGATGCCGTCTGCGAGAGTTCATGCCGCGTCCCGACCAAACGGCCGTTACCAGTGCTAACTTCATCAATCGTGCACCCCACCGGCCCCCAGCTGATCGTCCAACCCGACGACGGCCTCGGGCCGGTCCGAGAATTCATCGAATCCGCGCAGAAGTCGCTTCTGATCAAGCAGTTCACCTTCACGTCCGAAGACCTGATGGCCGCCGTCATCGGCCGTCGGAACGCAGGCGTCGACGTGCGGGTGATGCTCAACGCGGCGCGCTCCGGCGGGGACCGGGTCAATGACGAGACCTTTGAGCGGTTCCGGGCCGCCGGGATCGACGTGCGGTGGGCCAACCCCAAGTTTTACGTGTCGCACGAAAAGTCGATCGTGGTCGACGAGGAGGCGGCCCTGGTCGCGACGTTCAACCTCTGCGAGAAGTACTTCACCCTCACCCGCGACTACGGTGTGATCACCCACGACTCCCGAAACGTGGCCCAGATCGTCGAGGTGTTCGAGGCCGACTGGAGCCACCAAGACTGGGAGCCGTCGGACAGCCACGGCCTGTCGTGGAGCAACTCCAACTCGCGACTCCACATGGCCCAGTTCATCGACTCCGCCACCCACCGCCTCGACGTCCAGCACCCCAAGTACGTCGACGCGGTGATCCTCGATCGCATCGTCGACGCCGTGCAGCGTGGGGTGAAGGTGCACGTGCTCTGCGGCGGAAAGCACGGCATCAGTGACTGGGACATGCTCGACACCTTCGCCTCGCTGCGCACGTTGCGCCGGTTCGGCGTCAAGGTGCACAAGCAGAAGAACCTCAGGGTGCACGCCAAGCTGCTGATCGTCGACGACGAGCGGGCCCTGGTCGGTTCGATGAACATCGACCGCAGTGCCTTCGATCTGCGCCGCGAACTGGGTATCACGGTCACCGAAGAAGCCGTGATCGCGCGGCTGCGAGCCGTCTTCGACGAGGACTGGCGGCTGTCACACCAGTACGACCCGCCCGACCCGCTCGATCCGGCCCAACACCACGAGGACGACTTCCCCCACGACCCAGAACTCGTGCATGAGTGAGGGGCCATTACCGCCTGCGGAACGGGTGTCGCTCGCGACCTTGGCCTTGACCTTCAACCACATCGCACTGGCGTCGTTCGGCGGTGGGCTGTCCGCGTGGTCGCGCGAGGTGATCGTGGTCGAGAAGAAATGGATGGGCGAGAACGAGTTCCTGTCCGCCATGACGATGTGCCGGATCCTGCCCGGCGCCAACCAGGTCAACATGGCGGTGTTCGTCGGCACCAAGATGCGCGGGATGCCAGGGGCGGTCGCGTCGGTCGTCGGGTTGTGCTTCATGCCGCTGGCGATCGTCTTGTTCATGGCGTGGCTCTACTTCCAGTTCAGGGAAGTGCCCGCGGTCAAGGGGGTGCTGCACGGGGCGTCCGCGGCGGCCGTCGCGCTGACGTTGGCGATGGTGGTCAAGACCGGGCAGAAGTGCTTGACCGGTGTGATCCCCGTGGCACTGTTCGGACTCGCGTTCGTGCTCAACGGCGTGCTGCGCTGGCCGTTGCTGGGAGTACTTGGCATCGTCGCGCCCCTCGCCCTCATCTGGGCCTGGCCTAGGGGGCGCAAGGAAGAAGCCGCGGCGTGAGCACCTATCTGCAACTCGTCGTTCTATTCGGATCGCTGTCGCTGATGTCGATCGGCGGCGGCAACGCCGTGCTGCCCGAGATGCATCTTCGGGCCGTGAAGCAAGACCATTGGGTGAGCGACGGCCAATTCGCCGACCTCTTCTCGATCTCGCAGACCGCGCCGGGGCCGAGCATCCTCATCGTCGGCATGATCGGCTACGCCGCGGGGCTGCCGGTCGGCGGCGTGGCTGGCGGCATCCTTGGCGGCGTGATCGCGACGGCGGCCATGGTGATTCCCGCCGCGTCGCTGGTCTACGGCATCACACTGTTCTGGCAGAAGGCCGAGCAGTCGAAATGGCGGATCGCGGTCGAGAAGGGCTTCGCGCCGCTGACCGTCGGTCTGATCCTGGCCTCGTCGCTGGTGATGAGCCGGGCCGCCGATCACGACTGGAAGGCGTACGCGCTGACCGCGGTGTGCACGTTGATCTTCGTGCGCAGCAAGATCAACCCGCTGTTCATCGTCGCGATCGCCGGGGTGATCGGGTACCTCGGCATCGTCTGACCGCGATTTGTGCACGCTGGGTTGCGGTCAGCGCGACCCCGCGTGCACACGTCGCTGGCGGGAAAAGCGTTGCGCTTTAACGTTGCTGACACTCGCGGCGACGAAGCTGAAGGCGGGAGCTGATCATGTTCGACCTCACCGGTCGGGTAGCGCTGGTCACCGGTGGTGGCCAGAACGTCGGGGCGGGCATCGCGCACGCATTGGCCACACGAGGTGCGGCAGTTGCGGTCAACGACTTTCACGCCGATAGAGCGGAACACGTCGCCAAGGAGATCACTGCATCCGGGGGGCAGGCCATCGCCGTACCGTTCGATGTCACCGATCTGACGGCGGTCTCGGCAGGCGTCGAGGAGGTGTCCGTTCGACTCGGTCCCGTCGACGTGTTGGTCAACAACGCCGGCACTGGCGGCCCAACCGAACCCATGCAGACGGCGCAGTTTGCCGATCTGTCGCCCGAGCATTGGGCGCCGATCGTCGCGGTGAACCTCTTCGGTCCGATGAACTGTTCCAAGGCTGTGCTCGGATCCATGATCGGTCGCGGATGGGGTCGCGTCATCACGATCTCCTCGGGCGCCGGTCAGGTGGGCATGGCGATCGGCGTGTCACCGTATGCGGGGGCGAAGGCCGGCGCGGCGGGTTTCATGCGGCACCTGGCCATCGAGAACGCCAAGCACGGCATCACGGCCAACACGATCGCGTTGGGCCTCGTGCTCGACGACCCTTCCCTCGTCGCGGCTCTCGCCGCGACGATCCCGGTGGGCCGGATCGGCAAGCCGTCGGATGTCGGCGCCTTGGCGGTATATCTGGCCTCCGAGGAGGCGTCCTGGATGACTGGCCAGACGATCGGGCTCAACGGCGGTTCAGTGACGAGTTAGCCCGCGAGGGAGTCCGTCGGCTCGGTGTGCAAATGCACAGTCAGTCGCTCGCTGTTGGTTGCGGTTTGCCGTTTTGCTCGGCCGCCCATTGCGGTTGCATTGAAGGCATTCGAATCTGCTGCACCCGACACCGCGAGAGCGAGTTAGCCCGATGAGTCCACCGACCATCCAACCGGCGCGGCCGCTACCCTCGACCCCACCCACCTCTGCGCGCAAGGTCGCGATTGCCGCGTTCGTCGGAACGGCGATGGAGTGGTACGACTTCTTCCTCTTCACCACTGCCGCGGCGCTGGTGTTCAACGCGCAGTACTTCGTTTCCGACAATGCCCTGACTTCGACGCTTGCCTCGTTCGCCACCCTGGCCGTCGGTTTCGTGGCCCGGCCGATCGGCGGACTGCTCTTCGGCTGGCTCGGCGATCGAATCGGCCGACGAAGGGTTCTGCTGACGACGATCATCGCCATCGGGATCGCGACCGTCCTGATCGGCCTACTACCGAACTACTACTCGATCGGCGTGATGGCACCGATTGCGCTGATCGTTCTGCGCATCCTGCAGGGATTGGCCGTCGGCGGCGAATGGAGCGGCGCAGTCACCATCGCCGCCGAGAACGCACCCGCGCACGAACGAGCCAAGTACGCATCGATACCCCAACTCGGCTCACCCGTCGGGACCATCCTCTCGTCCGGCGCCTTCTTTGCGACGTCGGCGATCCTCAGCGAGGCCACGTTCGACTCGTGGGGGTGGCGCATCCCGTTCCTGCTCGCCCTTCCGCTGCTTGGCGTTTCAGTTCTGATCAGGCGACAGCTCGACGAATCGCCCGCATTCGAAGAACTCCAAAAGGAGGACGCCGTCGCCGAATCACCGTTGCGTCAGGTCTTCGTCGGTGCGTGGCGACAGCTCGTTGTCGGCGCAGCCGTCATGCTGATCGGCGCAGGCGGGTTCTATCTCGTCACCACGTTCGTCATCAGCTACGGAAAGCGTGTGCTCGGGTTGAGTTCGTCGATGCTGTTGCTGGCAACCGTCATTGCAGCGATCATCGAGATTCCCGTCCTCATCTCCGGCGGTCGCCTGGGCACCCGGTTCGGGTCGTGTCGCATCGTGGCGGCGGGAGCCTTGGCGACGATCGTGCTCGCGTTTCCAATCTTCTGGTTGATCGGAACCGCGCAACCGGTGCTCGTGGTGATCGGAATGACCATCGGTGTGGTGGCCGTGTCGTATCCCTACGCGGTCTCCGGTGCGGTGTTGACGAGCCTGTTCCCGGTCCGTGTGCGCTACAGCGGTGTTGCCGTGTCGTCCAATGCCGCAGGCCTTCTCAGCGGATGCGTTCCCCTGATCGCGACCGCAGTCTTGACCGTCACCGGTGATCACCTGTGGCCGAGTGCAGTGATCCTGATCATCATCGGCGCCGTCGCGCTCCTTGGCGCCATCCTCGCGCCTCGCTGGAGTGTCGCCGAGGACGGCCTCAAGCTCTGACTGGAGCAACCTGAATGACCGAAGGGAAAACTGCAGCAATGACTCTCGTGACGAACCACGAATCCGACGACGCCTCGTTCCTCGCCGACTTCGCCACGCTGTCGACGTTCGGCGCCACCGCGGGCGGCGGTGTCGACCGCCAAGCCGCGACCGAACCCGACGGCGCTCAGCGGGCCTGGTTGCATACCTGGCTCACCGAACGCGGGTTCGACGTGCACTACGACCGCATCGGCAATCAGTTCGGGCTCTCCACAACGGTTCCCGGTGCTCCATACGTGCTGACCGGATCCCATCTCGACAGTCAGCCGCTGGGTGGGCGGTACGACGGCGCCTACGGAGTGCTGGCGTCGGCGCACGCCGCACACCGTGCGCTACGCCGCTGGAACGAGAGCGGAGAAACTCCGACGTACAACGTCGCCGTCGTGAACTGGTTCAACGAAGAGGGCTGCCGGTTCAAACCCAGCATGATGGGCAGCTCCGTGTTCACCGGCAAGATGGACATCGACGACGCGCTCGCCACCACCGACCCGGCCGGGGTGTCGGTCAAGACGGCGCTGACGTCCATCGACTGCCTCGGAACCTACGACGGTCCCGACGTCGCGGCCTACGCCGAGATCCACATCGAGCAAGGGCGTGGACTCGAGGACTCGGGCACCACCATCGGACTGGTCGAATCGACCTGGGCGGCAAGGAAATACCACGTCGTCGTTCGAGGCGAACAATCGCACACCGGGTCGACGATCATGGCCGATCGACGTGACGCGCTGCTCGGAGCATCGCTTCTCGTCGTCGCGGCCCGCGAACTCGCCGAGAAACACACCGTCTTCCCGCTGCACACGTCGGTCAGCGAGATGACCATCGAGCCCAACTCGCCCGTCGTCGTCGCCCGCGAGGTGCGGATGCATCTCGACATCCGTTCCCCCGACGAGGCCTACTTGGACGCCGCCGCGAAGGAGCTCGCCGAGTCGATCCCGCAGATCGCCTCGCGCGCGCGAGTCACCATCGAACAGAACGAAACCCATGGCTGGGGAGTCGCCTCGTTCCACTGCGCAGGGGTCGAACTGGCACGCGATGCAGCCGAATCCCTCGGCGTGCGACATGGCCGAGTCATGACCGTCGCCGGCCACGACTCGGTCAACATGAAGGACGTGACGCCGACGGTGATGCTGTTCGTGCCGAGTGTCGACGGAATCTCGCACAACGAAGGCGAATTCACGCAGGACACCGATGTCTGCATCGGGACGAAACTTCTCGCCGACGTGGTGTACCGAGCCATGAGCGGCGAGTTGGACGAAGGGAGCACCCGCACATGACCTCCATTCCGCAAGAGACCGTCAACGGATTGAGTGACGACCTGCGCGATCGAATCCTCGCCGCCGTCGACGCGGGGTTCGACGAGCAGCTCTCGTTCACCCAAGCGCTCGTTCGGCACCCCTCGACGCGTGGTGAGGAGGCGACCGCACAGGATCTCTTGTTCTCGGCGATGTCGCAGCGTGGACTCGAGATGGATCGATGGGAGCTCGACCCAGACGAGCTCGCTGAACATCCGGGGGCGGGGAAGGTGGAGGTCTCGTACGACGGTGTGGACAACGTCGTCGGTACCTATCGCCCACGTGAGGAACTCGGACGATCACTGATTCTGAACGGGCACGTGGACGTCGTTCCTGAAGGCCCCGTAGACCAGTGGCAGGGTTCGCCGTGGGACGCAACGATTCGCGATGGCTGGCTCTACGGACGTGGCAGTGGCGACATGAAGGCCGGCCTGGTCGCCAATCTGTTCGCCTTCGATGCGCTGCGCGCGGCTGGGTTCGCGCCGCGGGGACGAATTCACTTCGAATCCGTCGTCGAGGAGGAGTGCACCGGGAACGGCGCCCTTTCCGCGCTCGTGCGTGGATATACCGCCGACGCGGTGCTGATTCCAGAACCCGAGGAAGACATGTTGGTGCGGGCCAACGTTGGTGTCATCTGGTTCCGCGTCCGAGTTGCGGGAGACCCGACGCATCCGCGGGAGATGTCGAGTGGGTTCAACGCCATCGACGCGGCCTACTACGTCGTCGCCAGACTCCGTGAGGTCGAAGCTCGCTGGAACGACCGGAAGGGCCAGCACCGGTACTTCGAGGATCTCGACCACCCCATCAATCTCAATGTCGGCAAGATCAACGGTGGCGATTGGAATTCTTCCGTTCCCGCGTGGTGCGAGCTCGACCTGAGGATCGCCGTCTACCCGGGTATCACCGCCGACGAGGCATGGGCCGAACTGACCGACGCTCTGACGAGCATCCACGAGGATGCGGACGGGCACCCGCTCCAGACCGAGGTGACGAGGACGGGCTTCTACGCCGAGGGCTACGTCTTGGAGGAAGGTTCCGACGCAGAGCACGTCCTACGGAGCAGCCATCGTGCGGCATTCGACGGGCAGGAACTCCAATCATTCACCACCCCAAGCTATTTGGATGGCCGCGTGTTCGTCCAGTACGCGGGCATTCCTGCCCTCGTCTACGGCCCCATCTCGCGCTCGATTCACGGTTACGACGAGTGCGTGGACATCGAGTCGGTTCGTCGCATCACGAAATCCATTGCGCTGTTCATCGCCGAGTGGTGCGGTGTCGAGGAAAGCCACTGATCGGTATCGCCCCTCGTCCCTAAAATGGGCAGATGAACAGCGTCTCAGCTCAGGGTGATGGCAGCCGTTGGAGAACGATTCTGATTCAACTCGAAGAACGACTCCCTGAAATGGCGGACGAGTTCGTTGCACGGCTCAACACGATCGAGGGGTACGACTCCGAGTCGGACCTCGTCGACCCTCAGGACGCCTACCAAGTTGGCACGGAGGCTCTGCGGTTGGTTCTGGAGAGCCTGGCGTCCGGTCACACCGAAGACAAACTCTTGAGCTTCGGAACGTACCTGGGGTCCAAGCGCGCACGCGATGGGGTCAGTCTGGATTCGCTCACCACGGCTGTCCGGATGGACTTCTCGGTGATCTGGAGTCGAATCCTGGAGATATGTGGCCCGAAGGATGCCGCGCTTCTCGTCGGACGCGTCGACACCCTGTGGCACGTCATCGACGACTACGCACGTCAGACTCACGCCAGCTATCTCTCCGAGCGCGTGAAACAGGCCAGGGAGGAGTCCGAGCTGCGCCAAAGTGCCATCGCCGCACTGTTTGCCGGGAGAGTCACGACGCAGGAAGGACTCCGGCGTACGGCGTCCATACTGAGTATCGAGCCCGACTCCCACTTGAACTTGGCAGCCGCCGATCATCGGTATCACGAACCTCTGCTCGAGTTTGCCTCGAGGATCAGCCCGGCAAGAGGTGTGGTCACCCATACGGACTTCGATACCACGTTCGTGCTGTGGCCACGCCGTGCCGGGTCGAGTGAAGACGAGACTTCCACGCGGCCCCCGGCCGGCTGTGCATTCGTGACCGATGTTCGTGGGCTGGCGGCGGTGCGCCACTCCGCACTGCTCTGCGCGGCGCTCGCGGATTCTGTTCTCGCCGATGACACCACACCGCTGACAGTGGATTCCCATTGGGCGCGACTGGCGCGGATAGGCCTCGTGGACCGCGGTGTGGACCTTGCCGAGCGTCTCAGCGACGAGATGAGCGAGTGCTCGGAAGCCGAATACGATCGGCTCAGGGAAACGGCGATGACCTTCCTTGCCAGCGGCAGCATCGCACGAACAGCTGCGGCGCTGTTCTGTCATCGCAACACGATCCTGACTCGAATCCGTCGGTTCGAGGAACTCACGGCGCTGGATCTGACGGTGCCGCAGCACGCGGCGCGGGTGCTCGTTGCGTGGACCTAACGACCCACGTCGAGTACGTCTGCGAGTGGTTCGCCCGCGCGGAGTCGCGCGAGGATGTCCGGTTCAGCGGCGTCGGATGCAAGAGCCCGGTCGATGACCTCTGCGACGGTGTGCTGAGACAGGATCAGGACACCATTGTCGTCAGCGAGAACCAGATCCCCCGGATCGACGAGAACACCCCCGACAACGACCGGCACGTTGATCTGAGACGTGGTCCCCATGCGTGGCTTGGTGGTGAGCAGGCTGGTGCCTCGGGCAAAGACCGGTAGGCCGCCGTCGCGCAATTCGACGATGTCGGTGGCGACGCCGTCGATCACGATGCCGGCGGCGCCGACTTGCTGGGCGGCACAAGAGGTTACCGCCCCTACGGGCGCATGTTGCCGGTCGCCACACATGTCCAGGACGAGGACGTCCCCGGTGCGGAGCTCATCCAGGGCGCGATTCACCGCGCGCGCGTCTGCATCCTCGATGCGTGCGGTGACTGCGCGGCCCACCATTCGGACACCGTTCAGCAGCGAGTGAATGGCCGGGTCGAGGAAACCCTGCTCGAGGAAATGGCCGAGGGTCGGAAAGCTGACCTGCTGCAGGCGGTCGAGGAGACGCGCATCGAGAAGGCCGGCGCTCTCTTGGCTATCCTGTGGCAAGGCCATTGGCTGCCTCTCGATCCTGTTGTCCGACAACGGCTATGCATTCGATCTCGAGGTCGATCCCGAAGATGTCCACGCAGATCGTGGTCCGTGCGGGTAGATCGGTGGGGAAGAACTCCCGGTAGACCTCGTTGTACTCGTCGAGCTGATCGGGTTTGGTCAGGTAGGAGTTCACCTTGACGACGTTCTGCCATGACGACCCGGCCTCCTGCAAGGTGGCACCGAGCACGGTCAGGGTTCGACGTACCTTGTCGCCGAACGGTTCTCCCGCTTGCGATCCGGCGGGCAGATGGCCAGAGGTGAACGCAAATCCTCCTGCCACCACGGCCTGCGAGTAGGGCCCGACCGCACGGTTGCCCGCCGCGTCTCCGATCCTCCGAATCACGGCGCGACCGCCGGTTGTGCCGCCGCCGACGAGGTCGACGCGGGAACGGCGCCGACGTCGTCCAGATCGGAGCGTCCGCTGTTCCTTAGCAGGAGCAGGGCCACACCGGATACGGCTGCAGATCCGATCATGTACCAGGCCACCGAAGATCCCGATCCCGTGGCGTTGAGCAACGCGGTCGTCACCGCTGGAGTAGCGGCACTGCCGAGCAATCCCGACAACATGTAGGAGATGGAGAGGCCGGAGTACCGGACGCGAGCGCCGAACAGCTCGGCCAGGAAGGTGGCGATTGGCCCGTAGTTCGCGCAGAACGCGGCCATCATCAGGAGGTAGGCACAGAACACCATCACCACGGACTTGGTGTCCATCAACCAGAACATCGGGAATGCCACCACGGCCTCGGCCGTGATGCCGCCGAGGATGACGCGTTTGCGACCGATCCGGTCCGAGAGCGCGCCGAAGGCCGGGATCAGGATCAATCCGGAAGCGCAGGCGATCAAGACGGCGAACAGCATTGTGTCGTTGGAGAATCCGAGGTGCTGTTTACCGTAAGTGAGGCCGAACGCGACCATGATGTTGAACGACGTGCCGGTGGAGAGGGTCGCAAGGCCGCCGAGCAGGACGTGCTTCCAGTACTTGCGCATCAGTTCAGCGAACGGAATCTTCGCCCTGGCACTCGCGTCCTTGACCGCGAGGAACGAGGGCGTCTCCTCGAGCGTGAGCCGGATGTAGAGACCGATGGCGACCAAGAATGCGCTCGCGAGGAACGGGATTCGCCAACCCCAGTCCAACAGCATCTCCTCGGGCATGCTCTCGGCGATGATCAGGAAGACCAGATTCGCGATGAGTGTTCCGCCGGGAACACCGACCTGCACTAGCGAACCGTAGAACCCACGCCGCTTCGCAGGTGCGTGCTCGACGACCATCAGCACCGCGCCGCCCCATTCCCCGCCGAGCGCCAGTCCCTGGATGATTCGCAGGGTGAGCAGGAGGATCGGGGCCGCGACGCCGATGGCTTCGTAGTTCGGGAGCAGCCCAATCGCAAACGTGGCGGCACCCATCGTGACGAGCGACAGCAGAAGCATCGACTTTCGGCCGAGCCGGTCGCCGAAGTGGCCGAACAACGCGGCGCCGATGATGCGTGCCACGTAGGCCGCGGCGAAGGTGCCGAACGCAAGCAGCGTGCCCACCAGGGGGTCGAAGTTCGGGAAGAAGATCTTGTTGAAGACGAGAGCGGACGCCGTGGCGAAGACGAAGAGGTCGTACCACTCGACGGTGGTGCCGATGACACTGGCGACGGCGATCTTTCGCATCTTGTTCTCGGCAGGGTTCAACGGCGTGGATGCCGTTGCGGATTGAGCCATGAGTTCTCTCCTAGGACAAGCGAACACGAGATGGGACGGGCCTGCGCACTTCGGATGCTCCTTTCGCGATGAGCTGCTCAGCGTGGTTCATGGTGTGGAGATCGCAGGGTCGGTGATGACGTGAATCACTGCGGTCTGGTGGTTGTCGGCGACCGCCTTGAAGGCGCGTTCGACGGCATCGGCTGCCTGATCGTCTGCGGTCACGGTTTCGCCGTGCCCGCCGAAGGCACGCGCGTAGCCGGCGAAGTCCGGGTTGCTCAGTTGGGTACCGCTGACCCTGCCCGGATACTGCGATTCCTGGTGATCGCGGATCGTGCCGAACTGGCCGTTGTCCATCACGATCACCAACATCGCGGCGCCGTGCTGGGCCGCCGTGGCGATCTCCTGTCCGTTCATCAGGAACTCGCCGTCGCCTGCCACGCTCACCACGAGGCGATCGGGATGCTCGAGGGAGGCGGCAACTGCGGCAGGGACGCTGTATCCCATCGATCCGTTGCGCATGCTGAGCTGGCTGGGGAACACGTTCGTCGGCAGGTACGTCTGCGCCCAGTGGCAATGGTTGCCTGCCCCGAAGGTGAAGATCGCGTCGTCGGGGAGACGTTCGAGGACCTCGGCCACGACGACGGTCATGTGCGCGGTGTGTGCGCGGGTGGCGGGTAGCGCGTTCAGTGCCGAATCGACGTCGGTGACGTTCTCCTGGGCTCGCCTGCCGCCGCGAAGCCAGTCGCGCCAGTCGGCCTGGCGGCCGAGTTGGACGCCAGACATGGCCTTGGCGAACGGGAGCGGCGCGGAGAGGACGTGTGCGGTTACCGCACCGCTGCGCCCGTTGAGAGCAGGGTCGACGTTGACAAGGAAGTTGACGGCGTGTGGGTCCTGACGGGCACGGAAGCCATCCGTCGGGACGTCGGAGGGGACGGCGCCGATGGCGACGAGAACGTCTGCCTCCGTGAACATCTCGATGGCGGCTTCGGTTCTCCCATATCCGAGCCACCCGACATTGACACCGGAGCGGAAGGGGATGCGGTCCGATGCGCGCCAATCCTGAAGTACGGGGATCCCGTTGTCCTCCGCGAACTGAGTGATGAGCGCCGCCGACTCCGCGGTCCAGCGCGGCCCGCCGACGAACATCAACGGCCGCTTGGCTTCTCTCAACGCGGAGGTGATCAGATCCACTTCGTCGACCGACACGGCGCCATCCCCGACGGGGATCACCGGGTGCAGGTCCCCATCGACGTGGTGGGTCAGGACGTCCTCGGGTAGTCCAACCACGACGGGACCGGGCCGACCCGAACGAGCCGCGAAGAAGGCCTCCGCGACCACCTCCGATGCGCGAGCGGCATCGTCGAGGACGAAGACGCGCTTGGTCTGGGTGCCGAACCACGCTCCTGGGTCGAATTCCTGGAAGGACTCGCGGTTGCGGTCGGCAACGGGCACGAGACCGACGAACAGCACCAGTGGCGTGGCGTCCTGCCATGCCGCGTGAATCGCAACGAATGCGTTGGCGGCGCCGGGACCACGGGTGACCATGGCAACGCCTGGCTGACCGGTCAGCTTGCCGTGAGCCTCGGCCATGTAGGCGGCTCCACCCTCGTGCCTGCAGACGACCGTTTCGATCTGCGCGCCGTGGAGTCCGTCCAGAACGGCGAGGTAGCTCTCGCCAGGGACGGCGAACACTCGTCGAACCCCGTGCAGTGCAAGGGAATCCACGATCACTCGACCGGCGTGCGTTGACTGCGACAAACCCGTCCTCCGAATATTGGTTGTGGTGGCCGCCACTGCGATGTGACGTGCAACCAATATCCGGCGCAGGGAGCTTGCTGTCTAATACATAAAAAGTCGCGTTTCCATGCCGAAAGGTTATGCTTCCGCCGAGTTCGCCAGGGTGATCTTCCGGTCGCGGGTGAAGTCGCGGATCCGAAGCGCGACTTGCCGGATGGCCTCGGCGGCGAAGTGCCCAGGCAGCCAGGCCATGTGGAGTTGCAGCTGCAGGATTCTCGACGAACTGTCCTGTGCGTCCGTGGTGACCGACAACGGATAGGCGCCGTACATCGGCTGATCGGTGCTGAGCCCGACACCGTGCCCAGCAGCCGCCAACGCGAGCGTCGTCTGTCCGTCCTCGCATTCGGAGATCTTGTCGACGCTGATACCCGCCTGGCTCAACGCATCATCGAAGATTCGACGGCTGACACTGTGGCGAGACGGCAATATCAGGTGATTGGAGCACAATTCGTGCACCGTCACCTCGCGGCGGCCCTGCAACGCCCATGGGTGGGTGGCGGCGACGTAGGCGCTGAGCGCAATGCCTCCCAGTCGTGTGATCGCAAGGCCCGATGACGGCGCTATCGGTGAGACGATGCAATCGACGCCATGCAGCAGCGAATCCTCGATCTCGAAGTGACTGCTGGTTCGGGTCAGAATCGCTGGGTCACTTGGCCCAGTGGTGGCGATGAACGGCGCGACGAAGGAACGAATCGACGCCGCGGTCGCCGCAACCATCAACGTAGTGACCCGCCCCGTCCGTAGGTACCCGACCGCCTCCTCGGCGGAGCGGGTCTCGACGAGCAGGTGGCGCGCGAGCGGGACGAATTCATGGCCGGCTTGCGTCAGCACCAGGCGATTGCCTCGACTCTCGAACAACGAGATCTTCAGCTCGCGCTCCAACGTCTTGATCTGACGACTGAGCGCAGGCTGGGCGATGTGCACCTCTTCGGCTGCTGCGGTCAACGTCCCAGCGTCAACCACGGCAAGGAAGTATTGAAGCCTGCGATAGTTCACCCATGCCACAATGCCACTTGGTTATGCTCGAGACCTCGCCTACCCGCGATTTCGGCACACGCAGTTGCGGTCAGCGCGACCCAGCGTGCACAAATCGCTCGGGGACACGCAGGAAGGCTTTGACCTCATCCATTGTTGAGGTTTTACGGTGATGACATGAGTATTGAGATGGCGGCTCGGCAAACGCTGCGCCTACAGGTGAGGGCACGCGGAGGTGACCTGCGCGAGCTGGCGAACCGCACGCTGCTGAGGCGGATCTGGCAGTTCTCGGCGCGCCACCACCGCAGACTGGGCGGATTCGTCGCGATCAGCGTGGTGGGTGCGCTGCTCGCCGTGTCCACACCGGTGCTCGCGGGCCGGGTGGTGGACGCCATCGTGCGCGGTGGCCAACCGTCCACGGTCGTCGTCATCGCATCGATCATCGCCGTCGTGGCGCTGGCCGAGGCCGCGGTCGGACTGCTGACGCGCTGGCTGTCGTCGAACATCGGCGAGGGTCTGATCCTCGACCTGCGGACCGCCGTGTTCGACCACGTCCAGCGGATGCCGGTGGCGTTCTTCACCAGAACCCGAACGGGCGCACTGGTCAGCCGTCTCGGCAACGACGTCGTCGGCGCGCAGCGGGCCTTCTCCGACACGCTGTCTGGCGTGGTGGGCAACCTGGTCACGCTGGCGTTGACGCTCACCGTGATGCTGAGCATCTCGTGGCAGATCACCGTGCTGTCCCTTCTGCTGACACCGCTGTTCCTGCTGCCCGCCCGCCGCATCGGTCGCACCATGGCCACGCTGAGCCGCGAGAGCGCAATCTACAACGCGACGATGAATACCCAGATGACCGAACGCTTCTCGGCGCCAGGCGCGACGCTGGTCAAGCTGTTCGGCGACCCGGCGCGCGAGTCCGAGGAGTTCACGGTGCGCGCCGACCGGGTCCGTGAGATCGGCGTGCGGACGTCGATGCTGCAGTCCACCTTCATGAACTCGCTGACCTTGATGTCGGCCCTAGCGCTCGCATTGGTGTACGGCCTCGGTGGTGTGCTGGCCATCGGCGGACACTTGCAGGCGGGTGCGATCGTGTCGCTGGCGCTGCTGTTGACCCGGCTCTACGCGCCGCTGACGGCGCTGGCCAACGCGCACGTCGAAATCGCCAGTGCGCTGGTCAGTTTCGAGCGGGTGTTCGAGGTGCTCGACCTGACGCCGCTGATCCGAGAGCGGCCCGGCGCGGTGCCGGTGCCCCGTGGTTCGGTCGGTGTCGAGTTCGACGACGTCCGCTTCGGCTACCCGTCGGCGGACAAGGTGTCACTGGCCTCGCTGGAAGAGGTCGCGGTCCTCGACAACCGCGGCGGTGACGAAGTGCTGCACGGTATTTCGTTCACTGCGGAGCCCGGACAGATGGTCGCCCTCGTGGGGTCCTCCGGTGCGGGCAAGTCGACGATCGCATCCCTGGTGGCCCGGCTCTACGACGTCGACTCCGGCACCGTGCGACTGTCGGGCGCCGACGTGCGCGACGTGACGTTCGCGTCGCTGAAGGAGACGGTCGGCGTCGTCACCCAGGACGGGCACCTCTTCCACGAATCGATCAGGTCGAACCTGTTACTAGGACACCCGCGCGCTGACCTCGATGTCGCCGCCGGGGCGGCTCCGGGCGACGATCAGCTGTGGGAGGCCTTGCGGCGCGCCCGGCTGGCCGACGTCGTTGCCGACATGCCCGACGGACTGGACACCGTCGTCGGCGAACGCGGCTACCGGCTGTCGGGCGGGCAGCGCCAGCGGCTGACCATCGCGCGGCTGCTGCTGGGATCGTCGCGGGTAGTGGTGCTCGACGAGGCGACGGCGTCGCTGGACTCCGAGTCCGAGGCCGCCGTCCAGCAGGCGTTGGCCGAGGCACTCGCCGGCCGTACGTCGATCGTGATCGCCCACAGGCTGTCGACGATCCGCGCGGCCGACCAGATCCTGGTGGTCGAGGACGGCCGGATCGTGGAGCGTGGCACGCACCCGCAGCTGCTGGCCCGCCGCGGGCGGTACTCCGAGTTGTACGAGACGCAGTTCCGCGACACCCATGCGGCAGCATGAATCGGGCCGACGTGGCTGCGGCGTGACGCCGGTTAATTAGTTGTGCTTCGTGGGAACCTTGAGTACGGGGATCGACGGCGTCCGCGATGTCGTAGGGATGGGATAGACAAGAGCTGATGGGTGGAGGAGAGATGCGTGCTGGGGAATCGGGGCTTCGCTCCGAGCCTGCCATTGCGCCGCCGCCGCGTCGGATCAGGTCGGCGTCGGACATCCTTCGGCTGCTGCCCTACCTGTTGCCGTACCGGGTGCGGTGGACCGCGATGCTCGTCGCCGCACTCCTCAGCCTCGGCGCCACCGTCACGATCCCGCTGATGACCAAGGCCGTGATCGACGGGCCCATCCGCCACCAGAACCAACAGCAGTTGTGGGTTCTCGGCACCGCAGCCACGGCCTTGCTGGTGTCGGAGGCCGTGCTCTGGTTCATCCGCCGCTGGCTGGTGGCACGCGCCACCATGGGCGTCGAGGCCGACATCCGCAAGGACCTCTACGCCCGTCTGCAGATCCTGCCGATGTCCTTCCACGGCCAGTGGCAGTCCGGACAGCTGCTGTCGCGGGTGATGAACGACCTGAGCACCATCCGCCAGTTCTTGTCGTTCGGATTGCTGTTCCTGCTGCTCAACGTCATCCAGATCATCGTGGTGACCGGCATCCTGCTGGCCATGTACTGGCCGCTCGGCGTCGTGGTCGTGGTGTCGATCGTGCCGATCACCGTGACCGTGCTGCACTTCGAGCGCCAGTACACCAAGCTCTCCCGCCTCGCCCAGGATCAGTCCGGCAACGTCGCGACCCACGTCGAGGAGCAGGCGCTCGGCCTGCGGGTGGTCAAGGCGTTCGGCCGCGAGGAGTACGCCTATCAGCGGTTCGACGAGCGTGCCACCGACCTTTTCGACACCGAGGTCCGCAAGGTCGGCGTCTCGGCGAAGTTCTGGACGCTGCTCGAGGCCATCCCGACAGGCAGCCTCATCGTCGTGCTGGGCTTGGGCGCCTACGCGGCGGGCAACGGCCTGGTGTCCATGGGCACGCTGGTCGCGTTCATCACGATGATGCTGTCGCTGGTGTGGCCGATCGCCTCGCTGGGGTTCCTGCTGTCGATGACGCAGGAGTCGATGACGGCGGCCAACCGCGTCGCCGAGATCTTCGACGCACCGCTCGAGATCACCGACGGCCCCGACGGCGAAACCCCGCGAGGTGGCCGGCTGGAGCTGGTCGACGTCGGATTCCGGTTCCCCGCTGACCACGAGGTCGCCGCCGGGGCGGCTCCGGAAGCGACGTGGGTACTGCGCCATGTCGATCTGATCGTCGAACCCGGCGAGACGCTCGCGCTGGTCGGCTCGACGGGTTCGGGCAAGTCGGTGCTGGTGTCGCTGCTGTCGCGGCTGTACGACGTCACCGAGGGTGCGATCCTCATCGACGGGACCGACATCCGCGAGCTGTCGTTGCCCGCGCTGCGGCAGGCCGTGGCCACCGCCTTCGAGGATCCGACGTTGTTCTCGATGTCGGTAGACGAGAACCTCAAGCTGGGCAGGCCGGACGCGACCAATGACCAGATGGCGCAAGCCATCACGGTCGCCGCGGCCGACTTCGTCTACGACCTGCCGTTCGGATTGGACACCCGGATCGGCGAGCAGGGCATGAGCCTGTCCGGCGGGCAGCGGCAACGGCTCTCGTTGGCAAGGGCGCTGCTCGCTGCCCCGTCGATCCTGGTACTCGACGACACGCTGTCGGCGCTCGACGTGCACACCGAGGCCGTGGTCACCGAGGCGCTGCGCCGCATCCTCGGATCGGTGACGGGGGTCGTCGTCGCGAACCGCGCATCGACGGTGCTGCTCGCCGATCGGGTCGCATTGATCGAGGACGGGACCATCACGCGCGTCGGCACGCACGCCGAACTGCTTTCCAGCGCACCGGAATACCGCTACCTGCTGGCCGCCGACGAGGACCTCGACGACGGGTCCGAACGCAACTGTGATTGGGAACAGGACGAGGACCGTAGTCGACTCGACCACATGTATCAGGAACGGGAGGCGGAGGACTACGTGGCCTCCAAGGTGGACAGACGATGAGCACGACGGACTGGCGGGGTCGCGCCGTCACGAACGACGACGACGATCTGCGCGCGCTTTATGCGTTCGCGCTTTACCTTACGTTGTCGATCATCGTTTTCGGCCGGGGCCTGTTCGGATATCTTTCCGATTTTTACTTCGGGATAGGCGTAGATCCTGGATTGATGATGTGGAGCCTGGTGTGGTGGCCGCATGCGCTTGCTCATGGCCTCAATCCTTTTCTGACCAAAATCATTTGGGCACCATTGGGTTTCAATCTTACCTGGTCAACCACTATCACTCTGGCGAGCCTGCTCTTCGCGCCCCTGACGCTGACGATAGGGCCCGTCGCAACCTACAACGTTCTCTGTCTGATGAGCTTGCCGATCGATGCGCTGTGCGCATTTATACTTTGCTGGCATATCACGCGCGACTATTCCGCATCTCTGTTGGGCGGATACATATTTGGTTTCTCACCATTCATGCTTGGCCAGCTCACGTCCGGGCATCTGCACCTGCTTCTGGTATTCTCTGTTCCGCTGTCCTTATACCTCGTCTGGCTCCGGACCGAGGAACAGATTAGCCGGCTCAATTTTATCCTTCTACTAGCCTCGACTTTGTTCGCACAACTTCTCTTGTCGCTTGAGATCTTTGCCACGATTACCATGTTCGGCGCGCTCGGCTGCGCCGGCACTCTTCGGAGCTGTCAGTTCAACTGGGCGTGGCTATGTCTGAGCGTTGCGACAATTCAGGCGTCATCTCTCTCGACGAGACACATTTGGAAAATATAGGGGCACGCAATGATATCGAAGATCGTCACTGAATTCGCGGTCGTCACCCATGTCGTTCCGGCCGTCTTGAAACAATCTGCCGCCCGCGCGCGGGCACTTTGGCTCGGCGCATTTGCGCTGTGCGCCATCATTCTCGGCCTCAACGGTCCAGTTCTGGCCGAGACGCTGTCGATATCCGCCACCGGACTCGTCATGCGGTGCCCCTGCGACTTCGGCGACAACACCGATTCCGCACAAGAGAGCAACGGGGTATTCGTCGCAGAAAAACCCAATGGCCGTTATTTCATCCCGGTCGTATTCCCGGACACGACCGGACAAAGAGTGTGCAGTTTCTCGATGGCGTACCAAGACATCAACCAAGCGGACACCATCACCGCGCGTCTTTTCCGAAAGACCTATACGGTCGGAGGCGATCCGTTCGCAGCGCCGCTTGTGATTGCCACGGTCAAGAGCGCCGCCCC
>Ga0137412_10000289_pt1 | contig 34473 bp, 22 predicted proteins | sample CZODoug2_1_16fun_FD_122160 | JGI IMG/M metagenome (GOLD analysis project Ga0137412, IMG submission 122160) | Vadose zone soil fungal communities from Angelo Coast Range Reserve, California, USA - CZODoug2_1_16fungal (Hybrid Assembly) | ecosystem: Environmental > Terrestrial > Soil > Vadose zone...
GTTTTGATTAGCTGCGACGTAGGGTTCGGTTTGTGTTTTGTTCTTCTTCTGATTTTGACGGCTTTTGGAACGCGCTCGGTTTCCGCAATTTACGCGGTGCTGATTCTGCTCGGAATCGTCCGATCCTTCAATGGACCAGCGAGCCGCGCGATTCTTCCGCATCTTGTTCGAGAAGAGCATTTTCAAAATTCCGTTGCCTGGGCTTCGGGAATTTTTCAACTGGCGACAATTCTTGGGCCGGTATTGGGTGGAGTAATTTATGCGATTTTTCGCGGGCCTTTCGCGGTTTATTTGATCGCATCCGTGGTTACGGGAACCGCGATCGGATTGTTGTTGCAATTGAAAATAGCGATCAAGCCGCGCGCGAAAATGGAATCCAGTTCTTCTTCCGTCTTTGAAGGGTTTCGCTACATTTGGCGCGAAAAATTAATTCTGGGCGCGATTTCGCTGGATTTGTTTGCGGTGCTTTTGGGCGGAGCGGTAGCGCTGCTTCCGGTTTACGCGAAGGAGATTTTCCAGACAGGGCCGTGGGGCTTGGGGCTTTTGCGGAGCGCGCCGGGTGTCGGCGCAGGAATTATGGCCATTGTGATTGCGTACAGACCATTGCGAAGAAATGTTGGCGCGACGATGCTCTGGTGCGTCGCCGCATTCGGTCTCTTCACGGTGGCGTTCGGCATTTCCCGCAGCATGATGTTTTCGCTTATCGCGCTCTTCATGGTTGGCGCGACGGACATGGTCAGCGTGATCGTGCGGGGCACGTTGATTCAAGTTGCTACACCTGATGAAATGCGCGGACGGGTGAATGCAGTGGATATGGTCTTTATTGGCGCATCGAACGAACTCGGACAATTTGAATCGGGCGTGACGGCGCAATTATTTGGCGCGGTTCCCGCGGTAATTCTGGGCGGAGCGGGCGCTATCGTGGTAACGGCGCTGTGGGCCTGGATGTTTCCGCAATTGCGAAAAGTGAAAGAACTGAGCTTCAAAGAAAAAAGTACTCAATGAGTCGCGTGAAGGGCGGCATGGGCCGCGCCCAGAATCGGCGCATCTTCATTTAGAACGACGGCAATCGGAATATTCTGCAAAATCGGACTGAGAGGCCCCTTGTCCGCGAACGCCGTGCAAAAAGAACTTTTCTGAAGCAGCGGGAGAATCTTTACGGCGATGCCGCCCGCCAGATAGACGCCGCCGTAAGCGAGCACGCGCAGCGCGAGATTTCCAGACTCGGCGCCGAATGCGTCGGTCCAGAATTCCAACGTCTCGACGCAGGCAGCGCAAGACGCGGTCAGCGCATTCTGCGTAATCTCCGCGGCGGATTCGCCGGCGGCGCGCTGAAAGGATCCATGACGAATATCGGGAGCGAGGAATTCATGGATGGGGCGGAAGCCGCGTCCGGAGAAAAGTTCTTCGCAGGAAACGCGCGCGAGGCGATGTTTCAGAAAAGTGAGGAAGGCGATTTCGCGGTCGGAGCGGGGCGCGAAATCGGCGGAGCCGCCTTCGGAGGGAGCGGCGCGATGGCCGTGGCCGTCCCAGTAGAGAACGGCTTCGCCGAGACCTGTGCCCGCGGCGATGACGGCGATGTTGTCCTGGGGATGGTCCACACCGCGATTGAGAAAAAGAAAATCTTGCGGAGTAAGTTTCTGCAGGCCGCGCGCGGTGGCGACGAGGTCGTTCATGAGGACGACACGTTCGTGCGGCAATTTGAGGCGCGCGGCGAGCGAGGCGGCGTCGAGAACCCACGGAATATGCGCGGCGTGGAGCCGGCCGTCGACGACAGTGCCTGGGACACCGAAGCCCGCGGCGGTGACGGTGCGGTTGGGGACGGAGGGGAGCGCGTGCTCGGCGAAGGTTTCGATGAGTTGTTCGAAGCTGGAAAAATCGCGCGTGGCGTAGCGTTGTTTGGAGACGAGTTTCAAAGCGCCGCCGTGATCGAGGTATGCAGCGAGATTACATTTTGTGCCGCCGATGTCGCCCGCAATGATCACGTCTCTGTCCTTTAGCTAGGTTAGTTTTTCGGGCGTGTATTTTTTTGTCAGTTCGAGGACGCGGCGATAGTAATCGCGTTGCGTGAGCGCGTAGGCGGCGTCTTCGTCGATGATGAAGGTCACGTCGGGATGCAATTGTAGGGCAGAAGCGCTGACAGAAGAAGAAATTGGTCCTTCGATGGCTTTGGCGACGGCGGCGGCTTTGGATTTTCCGGTGGCGAGAATAAGGATGCGGCGAGCGTCGAGGATTGTGCCGATGCCCATGGTGATGGCGCATTCGGGGATCTCGGCGCCTTGCGGAAAGAATCGTTTGTTGTCTTCGATAGTTTCTCGCGTGAGTTCCTTCAAACGGGTGCGAGAGGCGAGGCTGGAATTCGGTTCGTTGAAGCCGATGTGGCCGTTGCGTCCGATGCCGAGAATTTGCAGATCGATGCCGCCGGCCGATTTGATCGATCGTTCGAATTGCTCGCAGTATGCGGAATAATCTTTTCGGAACGCGCCGTCGGGAATGTGGATGTTATCGGCAGCGAAATTTACTTTCGAGAAGAAATTGGAGTGCATGAAGTAGTGAAAGCTTTGCGGGTTTTCCGGCGCAAGGCCAATGTACTCGTCGAGATTGAAAGAAGTGGCTTGCGAAAAATCAAGGCCAGTGGATTTATGAAGAGAGATTAATTCTTCGTACATGCCGAGCGGTGTGCTACCTGTTGCCAGACCGAGGACAGTCTTTGGGTTCGCGCGAAGAGAGGAAGCGACGATGCGCGCGGCTTCGCAGCCGACTTCTTTACTGTTTTCCTTCAGAACGACGAGCATTGACGAGAGAGGCTCCCGGGACAGCGCACAAGAATAGACGCGTTTGGAGGACGCCGCATCAACGGAAACGCCGGATGACGAGATTGTGGCGGTCGGAGCGATAGAGACCCAAGACGTAGATAATGGCTTTGCCGCCCGATGAAAAAATAACCTGGCGAATGCGGAGCAGGGGATCGCGGCGAGGGATGCCGAGCAGGTCGGCGATTTCGGGATCGGCGGCGGTGGCGTCCACTTCTTCGTCGGCGTAGCCGAGTTTGACGCTGTAATTGCGCTCGAGAACCGCGAAGAGAGATTCGCGGCCGAGAGGCGCGGAGAGGATGCCGGGAAATTCTTTTTGCGAGAGGTAACAGGTTTCGAGGGCGAAGGGTTCGTCAGCAGCATGGCGAAGGCGTTTCAATTCAATGAGCGGTTCATCAGCAGGGAGAGAAAGACGCGCGGCGACTTCCGGTTCAGTTTCGATGGCTTTGAGGCTGAGAATCCTGGAAGCGGCAGTCAAGCTACGAGCGGCCATCTGCTCGGTGTAGCTCATCAATTTATTGAAATGAATTTTGGGACTGGCAACGAAAGTACCGATGCCGCGACGACGCTCGACGAGGCCTTCGTGCTCGAGGGTGGCCAATGCGTGGCGGGCGGTCATCAGGCTGACCTGATGCATTTTAGCGAGGTCGCGCTCGGAGGAGACTGGATCGCCGGGGCGAAGGTGGCCGGAATCGATGCGTTTACGGATGGCGCCCTGAATACGCTGGTAAGCAGGGAGATTTGAACGCAATTTGGGGGGCATGCAACGACTCCTCGAAGCCGGGAAACCTGTGAGAAACGCCCGCTACGGAACTGACCGCTCTAGAGCGCGGCCGAAGCGTGCTATAGAGTGAAGCGAGCAACAGCCATGAAAATCTTATAAATCAATATTTTTCTATTGACAAGACAATTTTGCCGCTATATAGCTATTGGCCATCGGAGACTGTAGCTGGCACGGGGGAAGTGGATGCCGGCTGGAAAACCGAAAAATGGGACGCGAGGAGACGCAGCCTGCTGCAGGAGCGCTTCTCGAAAGGGGTGGATATGAGTAGAAAGTGCGTATTGGGGATGGCGCTTCTGGTGGTTGTGTTTTTGATGAGCGCGGGAATGGCGTTTGGACAAGACGTTACGGCAACAATTACGGGGACGGTAACGGATTCCACGGGGGCGGCAGTAGCGGGAGCAACAGTGACTGCCAAGTCTGTGGAACGCGGAACGACGTTTACCGGCGTAACGAATGATTTGGGGCTTTATCGCATAACGCAATTGCCGGTTGGCAATTACGACCTTCGCATCGAGAAATCTGGTTTTCAGAGCGCGGTTCACGCGTCCTTTACGCTAGCACTCAATCAGATTGCACGCGTGGACGTCGAACTGAAAGTCGGACAAGTAACCGACACAGTGGAAGTGACTGCCGGCGCTCCCATTCTGAAGACCGAAGCTACGCAAATTGACACGATCATCAATGGGGCGACCAACGAGGCGCTTCCGCTGGCTACGCGCAACTACGTTGAGCTGACGCTGTTGGCACCGGGCGCGGTTCACCCCGACCCGAGCAGCTTCAACAACGGCGACAACGTTCAGAGCGGCGCGAGACCATTTATCAACGGCAACCGCGAACAGGCAAATAACTTTATTCTCGACGGAATGGACAACAACCAAGTTTCTGACAACTTGCTGGGCTATACGCCGTCGCCCGACGCGATCGAAGAATTCAACCTGATCACGAACAACGCGCCGGCGGAATTCGGCAACTTTATGGGTGGCATCGTCAGCGCAACCCTCAAATCCGGCACCAACTCTTTTCACGGCAATGTATGGGAGTTTCTCCGGAACGACAAGTTCAACGCCAACAAGTGGGAAAACAAAATTAATCCAACTTCGCAGATTGCGCGCGACCCGCTCCGTTGGAACATGTACGGCGCTACTTTCGGCGGACCTGTCAAGAAAAACAAGCTGTTCTTCTTTGTGGACTATCAGGGGCAGCGGTTTGACCATCCTCCGGCAGGAAACCGAATTTCCGTATTCAATGCTACCGAGCAAGGCGGCAACTTTGGCGCGTTATGTGCGGGCGGCTTTGATGGAAGCGGCATTTGTTTGGACAGAACCGCTTCAAGCCTTACTCCACAAGGTCATACGTGCGCCTCAGGTGAAAACACCAACGGCTGCGTCGTTACGAATCAGCTTTACAACCCGTGCACTGCCGGAACCGGCGTCAGCGGAACTCCTTGCGCTCCTTCGGCGGCGCCTAACGCGCAACGCCCTGCATTTGCGAACAACATAATCCCGGCCACCATGATCAGCCCCGTGGCCACTGCCCTGTTCGCTTCGTCGCTTTATCCCCAGACCATCAACAACGGCCTCACCAACAACGCCCTTCAGGAAATCTCGCAGCAGTTCAACAGCGACCAGGGCGATGTTAAGGTTGACTATCGCATTTCAAGCAAGGATTCCGTTTCTGGCCGCTTTACTCGGGCAATGCAGACGGATCCTGGAACCAATTCGCAGCTCCTTTATGGAAATGGTCTAGCTACGGCACCTATTTGGAGCACAGTCGGCGATTGGACTCGCTCTATTTCGAATAGTCTGGTAAACGACGCACGCTTTGGCTGGAACCACGTCATCCTGAACACAGGAACTACTTGGGATCCCAAAGTCGGCCAATTCGGGCAGAGTATCGGGATTGCAAACTCGAATCCTGGTTCTGCCGTCGGCCTGATGGGGATCGGCTTCGGCGGTGGATCGCCGAGCGGCCCTGGCAACGGCACTTTGACGAACATCGGCAATAGCATGGTTACACAGAGTTTCAACAGCCAAGTGTATCAGGCCGATGATTCCATAACGTGGATTCGTGGCCGTCATTCCCTGAAATTCGGCGGCGAGTTCATGTATAACGACATCAAGGTCTTTTACTCCGGGAATAGCGGAGAATTGGGGAATATCACTTTCGGTTCCAACTTCAGCGCATCCTCTGCGGTTTGCACGGATGCTTCGACCAAAGACACCTGTGCCGCGACGAAGCCTATTGGAGGCAACGGTATGGCGGACTTCTTCCTAGGGCTGCCCACTGCTTTTGGCCGCGGTCTCACGAGTGGCGGTTGGGAGCAGACCTCAAAGATTTTCTCCGGCTACGGGCAGGATACCTGGCGCGTGACGGATCGCCTGACTCTTACCCTCGGCTTGCGATATGAAGCACACACGCCATGGGTCGAGAGCAAGGACCAGCAGGTAAACTTCAACCCGGTTACGGGTCAAGTTGAATATGCGGGGAAGAATGGCGCGAGTCGTGCCCTCTATGACAGTGTGTATGGAGGCAAGGCGTTCCAGCCACGTTTAGGTTTTGCCTGGACGCCTGGAAGGCTTAATGGGCATACCGTTGTGCGCGGCGCATTCACGGTATCTGACTATCTGGAAGGAACGGGAACCAATTTGCGGCTTCCGATCAATCCGCCGTTTAACGGCGGTGCGGGCAGCGGCGAATTCCAGACGCTCTACCAGAACATCGCCCTGCCAACCACCACGTCTTCTGACGGCGTCATTGTGCCGCCTTCTGGCGGTACGGATTGCTCCACGCTGGCCTGCTTTAACGGCTCAGTATTCCGCATGTGGGACCAGAAAGTGCAGCCGGCCATCGACAATCAGTGGAACGTGACCGTGCAGCACCAATTCTCGAGTAACACTACACTGCAAGTCGGATACGTCGGGCAGTGGGGCTATCACCTGATGGTTCCATTCTTCTACAGTCAGCCCGTGGCGGAACCAAGCACTTCCTGCGCCACGCCCCCTTGCACTTCTCCAAGCCCGTTCTTCGCAAATGGACAGGGACCGCAGCTACTGTCTGAAATCAGCACGGTATCCGGTACGCAATCGAACGGCACCATGAAGTACGACGCATTGCAGGCCGTGTTCCAGAGAACGGAAGGCCACGGACTGCAGTATCAGGTGTCCTACACCTACGCCAAGTGCATGTCCAACAATACCGGGTACTACGGCACATGGTCCGGATCGAGAGCTTCCTCGACGGCATCGCCGTATTGGCAGAACATCTACGATGTGAAGACGGAATGGGCACCGTGCTACTACGACGACACGCATAACCTGACTTCCTATGCCGTTTACGAATTGCCGATCGGCAAGGGCAAGAAGTTTCTTAGTGATGCGAGTGGAGTTGTCAACCAGATCGTAGGCGGTTGGAAGGTCAGCCCGATCATTACCTTGCATACCGGCTTCCCCTTGGCGCTGTACAACAACGACACGGACCACACGGGAACTTCCTCTCGCGGCTTGCGCCCCGATTGCAACGGTACAAACAAAGTGTTTGGCCGCCAAACTACGACAAACGCATCAGGTGGCATACAGTGGTTCGATCCGTCGAACTACACCAATGCCGCTGGCTTCGGAACATGCGCTCCCCAAACGGGCGGTTTGCGTGGACCGGGTTATTACAACTGGGATGCCAGCGTGCAGAAGGACTTCCTGCTTACGGAGCGGTTCAAATTGCAGTTTAGAACCGACTTCTTGAATATGTTCAACCGCGTCAATCTGGCCGTGCCGAACACAACCGTCCAGACGTCAACGACCGGCCTCATTCAAGCTTCGCAACCTCCGAGAAACATCCAGTTTGCGTTGAAGTTGTACTACTAACCCCGACTGACGTACGATGGGGCAGGCAACACCCCGCCTGCCCCATTTTCTTTTTTGGAGCAAAATATTTTTACGAGATGGATTTTGATGAGCGGAGCAGCCTGCTCCGTTTTTGCATTTATGGCGGTTGGCCAGGCGGCCAGAGCGCCGGTGCCGGCGGCGCGTCCAGAAGCGATGTCGTCCGAAAAGGCGATGGAACTGGCGGAACAAGGACACTGCAAGGAAGCAATGAGGACGTTGAAGCGCACTCTTGCCAGTGGTGTGGACGCCGAACAGAGGAAGAGAGCGGGATTGCTGGGAGTACGCTGTGCCATGACGACGGGCGACCGGGCGAGCGCAGAAGAATTGTTGCAACTGTTGGGAAGGACGTTTCCGCGAGATCCGGAAGTGTTGTATGTGACGGTGCACGCGTACTCAGACCTGTCGGCAAGAGCAGCGCAGGAGCTGGCCGTAGGTGCGCCGGAATCGGTGGAGGCGCGAAAACTGAACGCGGAGTCATTAGAGCTGCAGGGAAAGTGGGATGATGCGGCGAAGCAGTATGAAGAGGTGTTAAAAAAGACGCCGGACGCGCGGGGAATTCATTTTCGGATGGGACGGCTGCTGCTATCGAAACCCGGCGGGAGCGAGGACGAGATAGCGAGAGCGAAAAAAGAATTTGCGGAAGAGTTAGCGATTGATCCGCGGAATGCGGCGGCGGAATACATATTGGGGGAGATAGCGAGACAGGCGTCGGATTGGACGGAGGCGATCGCGCGGTTTTCGAGTGCGGCGAAATTGGATGCGAATTTCGGGGATGCGTTTATGGGGTGGGGAGCGGCGCTGATAGCGGAGAGGAAATTCGAGGAAGCGGTTGGGCCGCTGCAGCGGGCGGCGACGTTGCAACCGGGAAATACGGCGGCGCACTACAATTTGGGATTGGCGCTTATGCGGATCGGGAAGAAGGAAGAAGCGGATAAGGAATTTGCGGTGCAGAAGAAGCTGCTGGCGGAACAAGAGGCGGCGAAGAACGCGCTGGTCGAGGGCAATCGACCGCAATAGAGCGCAGACGTCGGTGCAACGTTGCGCCGCGGGCACTGGTTCAGGGCCGCGATTCGGAAAGTACTTCAGCGGCAATTTTGAAGGCGTGATTTGCGGCGGGAACTCCACAGTAGATGGCGGCGTGGAGCAACGTTTCGCGAATTTCGTCCGGAGTGACGCCGTTGTTGCGAGCGGCGCGCAAGTGAAGGCGGAATTCTTCTTCGCGGTTCAAAGCGACGGTCATGGCGAGCGTCAGCAGGCTGCGCGTGTGGCGCGATAGGCCAGGGCGCGACCAGACTTCGCCCCAAGCATAACGCGTGAGCAAATCCTGAAATGGCGCAGTGAAGTCCGTGGCGGATTGCGTGGCACGATCGACGTGGTCGTTGCCCAGGACTTCGCGGCGGATTTTCATACCTTGCTGGTGGCGTTCGCGATCGTCCATTTTGTTTTTCCTCACGCAGAGAGAAAATTTTCGACAACGGAAGTGAATTGGGCCGCGGCTTCAATGTTGGAAAGATGCGCGGCGCGGAGTTCGACGTATTGTGCGCCGGGAATATTTTTCGCGAGGAAGCGACCGTCGGCGGCGGGAGTGGCGAAGTCGTGGGAGCCGGCGATGACGAGCGTCGGAACAGAAATGGAAGAGAGAGCTTCGCGAACGTCGAAATCACGGACAGCGGCGCAGCACGAAGCGTAGCCGCCAGGATTGGCCGACTCGATCATAGATTTGGCTGATGCCACGGCGTCAGGATGGAGGAGAGCGAAGTCGGGCGTAAACCAGCGCGAGACGACAGCGGAAGAAACGTCGGTCAAGCCTTTTGAAAGGACGGCGTCGATGCGAGCGTTCCAGGCTTCGTGCGTGCCGATTGTCGCGCCAGTGTTGCAGAGAACGAGTTTGTTCAGACGGGACGGCGCGTGTTGGCCGAGCCACATTCCGGTTTGGCCGCCCATGGAAAGGCCGCAGAAGTGGACACGATCGAAGCGGAGCGCGTCGAGGAGATTGAGGACATCGTTTGCGAGAGTTTCGATGGAATAAGGCCCAGGTGGCGCGGAAGATTGGCCGTGGCCGCGCGTGCTGTAGCGAAGAAGACGATAGCGTGAAGAGAGTGCCGCGACCTGCGGATCCCACATGGAGAGATTTGCGCCGAGAGAACTGGACATTACGAGGACAGGACCGGAGTCCGGGCCGGTGAAGGAGTAGTGGATGCGAACGTCGCGGAGATCGGCGAAAGGCATGAGTCAACCTTTTGCGGAGCGCTGGTGTGATTTGCCGCGCGAGCGCGCGTTGAGAAGAATGGCGTCGATGAGCGCGGAGGACGAGCCGAGGTAGTTGCGCGGATCGAAGAGACGATCGAGATCGGCAGAGGAGAGTTCGGATTGGGAAGCGAGAACGTCGCGCAAATGGCGCCGCGAAGAAATTGCCAATTGGCAAGCGGCTGCGATTTTTTCGTGAGCAGCGACGCGGCCGATTTTTTCGGCGAGGGTCATGGAAATGGCTTCCGCGTAAATGAGGCCGTGAGTTAGTTCAAGATTTTCGCACATGCGTGCGGTGTTGATTTGGAGATTCGGAGCGAGAGCGGCGAGGTGATGGAGGGCGCCGGCGGTGAGACGGACGATTTCGGGGAGAGTGGTCCATTCAGCGTGCCATGAGCCGAGACCGCGTTGATGTTCCTGCGATTGCATCGTGAAGATGGTGGTGACGAGACCGGGAACGCGATTTGTTGCAGCGAGAATGGCGGCGCAAGAGACGGGATTTTGTTTGTGGGGCATGGTGGAGGAACCACCACGGCCGGGAGGGTGAGGTTCGGCGAGCTCGGCGATTTCGGTTTGCATGTGAAGAGCGAGGTCGTGGGCGATTTTGTTGAGGGTGGCGGCGCAGAGGCCGAAAGTTGACGCAATTTCGGCGATGCGGTCGCGATGGGAGTGCCACGGCGCAGGGGGGAGCGGGAGAGAAAGCTCGGCGGCGAGATGCTTGGCGACAGAAAGGCCGTGCACGCCGAGAGCGGCAAGAGTGCCGACGGCACCGCCGAATTGGAGGACAAAGGCGCGTTCGGCAAATGAGAGCAGACGATCGCGGTGGCGAAGGAGGGCGTCGAGCCAGCCGGCGACGATGAAGCCGAAAGAAGTGGGTAGCGCTTGTTGGAGGAGGGTGCGGGCGACGATGGGAGTGGCGCGGTGCTTGTCGGCGATGGCGGCCAGGGAATCGCAGAGAGAGTCGAGGTCGGAGAGAATCACCGTGGATGCGGAACGGAGTTGGAGGATGAGGGCGGTGTCGATGGCGTCCTGGCTGGTGGCGCCCCAGTGGACGAAGCGGGCGGCGCCGGCGTTTTGCCTGGCGACGAGTTGGGTGAGCTGTTTGACGAGAGGGATTGCAAGATTAGCGGAGGCGGGAACGGCGGCGGCGAGTGCGGGAAGGTCGAGAAGCTCGGCGCGACAATTTGCGGAGATGACGGACGCGGCGGCGGCTGGGATGACGCCGGCTTTGGATTCGGCGCGGGCGAGGGCGGATTCGAAATCGAGTAGGAACTGGATGGAAGCCGAGTCCGAGAAAAACGGTTCGACGGATGGGGAGTAGAAGAGGCCATCGAGGAGCGGCATGAAGAGAGTGTAAACGTTCCGGGGCGAAGGAAAAACGATTTCGTTAGGCGCGAGGGCGTAAGGTAGACTCCTCGCGAAGCGTGACACGAGGGCGAACGAGATGAAGAAGAATCGGAAAGAGATACAGGTGGAGTGGGGAGACTGCGACCCGGCGGGAATTGTGTACTACCCGCGATTTTTTGAGATGTTCGATTCGTGCACGAATGCGCTGTTCGAAAGCGTGGGATTTAAGAAGCAAGAAGTATTGAAAACCTATGGGCTGGCGGGAATTCCGATGGTGGAGACCAGCGCGCGATTTTTTGTACCGTCGAGTTTTGGAGATGTGGTGATGGTGGAGTCGGAGATCGTGGAGTGGGGGAGCAGCAGCTTTCGCGTGGAGCATAAACTGTTTCGCGGAGAGGTGCTGGCTGCGGAAGGACTTGAAAAGAGAGTGTGGACGGCGCGGGCGATGGACGGGTCAAACAAATTGCAGAGTAAGAAGATTCCGCAGGAAGTGAAAGACCGGTTTCAGTAGTGGCGAGAAAAAATGAACCCGGCGACAGGTCAGCCGCCGGGTTCGTTTAGATGAGATTTGAATTTCGTTACCTGGCTTTGAGTTCCAGCGGTGCCTTCAGCTTAAAAGTAAGAGCCGTTTCCGCGGGAAGTACAACATCGGCTTTTCCGGTGAAGGCTGCACCGCCTGTGCCCGCACCCGCGCCGACACCGGCGCCGATCGCCGCGCCTTTACCGCCACCCGCAAGCCCACCAATCAGCGCACCAAGTGCGGCGCCGCCGCCGACGGCGACGGCAGTACGTTTGCCTTTGCCTTTGTGGCTGAAGCTGGGGGCTGACGTGCTGATGTCATAAGTCTTGCCGTTGATTTCCACGTTCTTCAGTGCGAGTTCGAGCAGCGAAGCGCCCTTGAAGCGGCCCGCGGCTTTGGCGTCCTTTACGGTGCCGGTTGCGTGTGTGCCCTTTGGGATGACGACTTTGCCGTCGATTTCGACGGGAGTCTCGACGGTGGCCTGGAAGGATTGTCCAGGGGTTGCTGTTTTGGAGCTGAGGGATTCATCCAGGACAACTTCGAGGGCGGTATCGGCTGGAACGACGATGGCTCGGGCAGCCACTGGCTCTTTTTCCCTGGTGGATCTGGATTTGCTGGAGCCTCCGGAGCCGCCGCCGGGTGCGGAATCGGTGGCGGAATCGGAGTTAGTTGCGGCCTGGTCAGCCGATTTGGAGCATCCGGTGAGCGCCAGGGCGAGGGTGGCGGCGCAGAGCGGAAGATAAGAGAAACGACGAAACAAGGTACACCTCCGAAAGTAGGTAGATGAACTGCGGATGGCTACAACTATTGTTGGGGTGAAAGAGGCGTGGCGCAAGGAGAAATTGGCGAGGCGCTGCCGAGGACTGGGGTCGAAGCGTCGGACCGATGGCGAGCGGCTGAGAGAATTTTAATCAACAAACCCTTTTTTCAGACTAAAGTGCGGCGGAAAGCTGCCGATGAGGTAGATGAACGCGGAGCCGCCAGGCGACCGCGTAGAATTTGAAGGAACGTTGCACGCACGCGAATGGGGCGCGCGGCGGAGCGTTTCTTGTGTCCGCACGAAACAATGTTTCGTTGCGGAGCAGTGATCATTTTTCTCGCGTAGGTAAGTCCTGCCTTTTCAGTCTTTCCGTCACGAAATCATTGGCCATGCAAACGCATGGGTGAATCCTGCCGAGCAGAGAGGAAGAGTTTGCCTCCTTCGGTGCTGGAAGTGGTGAATTTGCGGAGACGTTTGGGGGAGACGATGGCGGCGACGGCGCAATCGATAGTTTGGGGAACGCAGGGGCGCATTTTGATCGCGAGCGGGAATCCGGAGTTCCGGCGACAAATGGCGATGCACGCGAAAGGCCCTGCGGCGCAAATGGAAGAAGCTGTGGGCGGGGCGCACGCGCTGGCGAAGTTGGTGCAGTTCCCGTGTGATGGCGTGCTGCTTGACCGGCAGTTGCCGGATCTAGATGCCGAAGAAGTAGCAAGCATGATCCGGCAGAAGTACCCGCGGATTGAAGTGACGTTTGTGGATTCGAAAGAGGCTGGGCGAGCGTCCGCGAATGCCGACGCCGACGCTGACGCTGACGATAGCGACGAGATTTCCGTAGACACGATGGAAATGACAGAGGAAAAAGCGAACCCCAGCGACGAAAATTTACCGGGGATGATTGGGCGAAGCGCAGCCATCCGAAAGACTTATGAACTCGCGAAACTCGTTGCCGGACGGGATACGACGGTACTGGTGATGGGGGAGACGGGAACGGGAAAAGAAGTAGTGGCGCAGGCGATTCATGAATTGAGTGCGCGAGCGAAAAACGCGTTTGTAGCGGTGAATTGCGCGGCGATTCCAGAGGCATTACTCGAGGCGGAGTTGTTTGGGCATGTACGCGGGGCGTTTACCGGCGCCGTGCAATCGAGATTGGGAAGGATTCATGTGGCACAGGGTGGAACATTATTTCTGGATGAGGTGGGTGAGTTGCCGCTGAGCATGCAGGCAAAACTGCTGCGATTTCTGCAGAACGGCGAAGTGCAGCGGTTGGGGAGCTCGGATGTTTACCGAGTGGATGTGCGGGTAGTTTGCGCGACGAATGTGGGGTTGCTCGAACAGGTGCAGGCGAAGCAGTTCCGGCAGGACTTGTATTACCGGCTGGCGGTATTTCCGATTGAGTTGCCGCCGTTGCGAAATCGAACGGGAGATGTGGCGGAACTTGCCGATCATTTCTTGAAGAAATTCTCCGACGAAGCGGGATTCCCGTTGAAGAAGTTAACACCGGCGGCGCTTGGTTCGTTGGAACAACGGAGATGGCCGGGAAATGTGCGAGAGCTGCAACACGTGCTGGAGCGGGCATTTATTTTGTCGGGAAATTCACGGGAGATTTGCGCGCAGCACGTGCAGATGGGAAATGAAGCCGTGGAAGTGAGAGAAGTCTAAGCGGCGAAGGAGTTCGATGGAAGAGGGAGTGCAAGGGGTATGAGTGCCATGCAGAATTTTCCCATGACGCGGCAAAAACCGCTGAGTCGCGCGATGCGAGACCGGCGCGATGCGTTGGCCAAAACGGATTTGACGAAAGCGTTTTTGTCCTTCACGCAGGCTGCGGGATCGTTGGAACGGTCCTACGCGCAATTGCAAGCGGAAGTGGTGCGGCTGCATCGAGAGTTGGAGCGTACGAACACAGAGTTGGAGCGGAGCCTCGAAGAGAATTTGCGAGTGAGGCGGTATTTGTCGCGGGTGTTGGAGAGTTTGCCGTGTGGAGTGCTCGTGGTGAATGGCAAAGGCGAAATTCAGATTGCAAATCCGGAGGCGAGGAAGCTGTTGCAAATGCCGCGGGATTGGAACCCAGCGGAGGGCGGAGCGTTACCGCAGTCTGTCGAGCAGTTGCTGAAAGACGCGCCGACGAACAGTTTCTTTTTGGAACAGGAGTGGACGAGTCCCACTTCTGCTGGCATTCGGACTATCGGCATTTTGCGGGCAAACATTAGCGACGTACCGGAGACGGCGGGAGAGACGATCTGGATCGTTCGCGACAAGACGGAAGAGAAGCGGCTAGCTGGGGATCGTGAAATGGCGCGAAGGTCGCATGCGCTGGCGGAAGTGGCGACGATTCTGGCGCATGAAATTCGCAATCCGCTGGGAAGTATGGAGTTGTTCACGGGATTGCTGGCCGACGCGACGGCGCATTTGCCGGAAACGCGGCAGTGGGTGACGCATTTGCAGGCGGGGCTGCGCGGGCTTTCGGCCACGAGCAACAACATCGCCAACGTAAATACCCCGGGTTATTCCCGCCAACGTCCCGACCTCGAAGAAACTCCGCCGATTCAAATTGGTGGTCTGAATTTCGGCACCGGCGTTGAGCTTAAACAAGTAGTGAGTCTGCGAGATTCGATTCTCGACTTAAGGGTCAACCAGGAAACGCAGCAGCAGGGTAGGCTCGAAGGATTTCTCGGTCCGGCACAGCAAATCCAGTCTTTTTTCAACGAGACCACCGGCACAGGCCTGCAAGCCAATTTAACCGCTTTCTTTAACAGCCTCTCCCAGCTTTCGACCAGCCCGAGCGATTTGAACGTGCGGCAATCTGTTTTGACGGCTGCCCAAAATCTGTCGACATCTTTTAACCAGGCAGCGACAAATCTGTCCAGGCTTCAAACAAGCGTCAACCTGAACGTTACGCAGTCGGTCAGCCAGATCAACACGCTGACGGCGCAGATCGCCACTGCGAACGCACAAGTCAGCGCCGCGCAATCGGCAAATCGCAATCCAGGCCCTTTCGTCGATCAACGGCAGCAATTGTTGAATCAGCTTTCGAATTTAGTGGATATTTCGGAAATCAACGCAGGCAACGGCAATCTGACGATAACCACTTCAAATGGCGCCCCGCTTGTCGTCGGCGGACAGAGCTTTCAGCTTTCGACGCAGACCGACGCATCGACTGGCCTTCAAGACATCATTTCTCAAGGCACCAACATCACCTCGCAAATCACAGGCGGGCAGTTGGCGGGGCAGCTTCAGATTCGCGATCAAGAGATCCCCGCGATCCAGAATTCCTTGGATACGCTGGCTTTTAATCTATCCTCAGCGGTGAATACGCAGCACAAGCTCGGGTTCGATTTGAACGGCAATGCCGGCGGCAACCTCTTTACGCCGCTCGCCAGCGCTAGCGGAGCCGCGTCGCAAATTTCGGTTGCCATTACGAATCCTTCTCTCGTGGCGGCGAGCGCTGACGGCACGCCGGGCAACAACGCAAACGCCAACGCATTGCTCGGCCTGCAGAATCAGGCCATCGCATCGGGGCAAACCCCGCTCAACTTTTACGGAAACCTCGTCTTCAAGATCGGCAACGATGTCGGCACGGCGCAAGCCGGCCAGAGCGCCGGAAGCCAGGTCTTGAGCCAGTTACAGAATTTACAAGGCGGCGTTTCGAACGTTGACCTGAACGAAGAATCGGCCAACCTCATCCGCTTCCAAAACGCGTATCAAGCGTCTGCGCGGGTGGTTTCAGTAATTAATTCACTTCTCGATGCCACGATTAATATGGTGCAATAATTATGGCAATACGACTCAATCCCGACCTACTCCCTAATCTGCTCCTTTCCATTCAGTCCAGCCGGCAGAATCTGAATACTGCCACGCAGCAGCTTTCAACCGGTAAAAGGGTAAACGCGCTGGCAGATGATCCTGCGGCGGTGGCGCAGTTGGTTCGCAATCACGACCAAGCAGGGCAGGACGATCAGTTCCTGAGGAATCAATCATCGTTGCAATCGCAGTTTCAAATCGCGGATTCAACCCTCAGCAATGCAGTGCAAGCGCTGACGCGTGCTATCAGCATCGGGACTGAAGGCGCGAACGGGACTCTGAACAATGGGGACCGCCAGGCAATCGCTGGAGAAGTCCTGGGCCTGGCGAACCAGCTACTGAGCCTCGCGAACGTGAGTTATCGAGGTTCGTTTCTGTTTGCGGGCACTGCCGTCACAACGCAGCCGTTTACTTTAGACCAAACTACACTGGCGGCAACCTACGTTGGCAATGGCAATACGACCAGCGTACAGCTTTCAAACGGCAACGCGATCGGCGGCAACGTTCCGGGCGACCAACTTTTCCTGAACGGTAGTGGCAGTGTATTTGGTTCGTTGCAGAGTCTTTACTCGGCTCTCCAGTCCAATACAAACATTGCCGCCGCTGTCACCCAGGTGCAAAGTGCACTGACGCAAGTCAGTACGCAGCGGGTCTTCTACGGAAATGCGCTGAATCAGATCAATCTGAGCGAAAATTTCTTGAACCAGGATAAAGTCAACCTCAGCTCGCAAGAGAATGCACTGATCGGCGCCGATCCTGCTGCGGCGGCGTCCCAACTTTCGCAAGCCCAGACGGGCTATCAGGCTGAGCTTGCAGCCACAGCGCGTGTGTTGAACTTGCCGTCGCTGTTGAATTTTCTTCAGTAAGCTTCATCCGCGTTTGGATTCTACGGCTAGCGCCTAAATCTACTCGCCAAACGCTTACTTGGAAACCGAGTACGGGTCGTATGGCGCGGAAGAACTCGGATAAGCGAAAAACAGCACCGAGGGATAAGGGCTTGGCATTTTGTTTAGCAGTGGCTCGTCTTTGCCGTTCAGGGTCTTCTCAAAAAAAGCCAGGATATAGTTGTTATAAACCTCTTCTTCGAACTTGGGTTCGAGTCCACTGGTCTTCGTTAGCCGCCTGATCCGTGAATAGAGTGGGCGGTCCGTAAAATCCAAGTGCACGCTGTCCGGGATACGAAGGTAATATCCGCCATATTCATGAAGCCATTTTGTTTTTCGGTCCCGATCGAGCTTTTCCATCAGGCCGTTGTCGTGCACATCTTTGTCCTTGGAATTCAGCAGCGGCGCAACATCCCGAAGGCCATCGCTGAGGAAGTAGAAAACGGGTTGCGGAGTTCCAGCGTCTCCAACCGTTCCGTATACCCCACCGTCGAGGTTTACCGCGGACTTGAATCGCTTGTCCAGATAGCACGCCTCTACTGACGCCGCACCGCCGAACGAGTGTCCGATCGCGCCGACGCGGGCGAGGTCGATTCGATCGGTGAATAAATTCTTATTGTCGCTGCTATTGAGGTCGGTGATTTTGTCGAGAACAAACTGCAAATCGAGGGCGCGCCGCGTGGCCCGCGCATCGAGCTTGTACATCTGTTCCGGCGACTCAAGTTCATCCGCGTCCCGTGGAAAATCCAGAACGTGCTCGACGGCCGCGACGATAAAACCGTGACTCGCGAGCATTTCATAGAAGACCGCGTACGGCGATCGACCCGAATTCCACAATGGAGAAAAAAGAAGCACAGGAAACTTCCGTTGTGAGCCGTCGACTTGCGCGCCGACCTTTGCGTGCGTCTTTACCAGCCGCAAGTATTTCGTAAGAAGCGTTCCCGCATCGGCATCCCGGTACGGCGCGGCCGACCCGATTGCTCCCTGTGCGGCCGGATACCAAAATTGGACCACGATCTTGCGCGCTTGATTTTCGCTCGCCGGTATCCCCGGCATTTCCTGGCGCGTCCAGACCCGCGTGTCGGTTCCAATCGCATAGGGGCCCGACGGAGTTGGAAGCGAAAAGACCGGCATCAGCCAGCATGCTGCCAGGGAGCCAACAAGCAAGAAATAGCCACTAGCGACCAGCAATTTTCCCGCGCGCGGGAGTGGCTTGCCACGAAACGCCAGAATGGGCAGGACAAACGCGACCAGTACGGCGGGATAAATTTGCCACCGATATGTCTCTTGGATAAGGAGGAAGATGCCAAGCAGGGGAATGCCAAGTGCCAGAATCTTCCCACCTAGCCTGGGTTGTCCCTTTTGTTGCAGGAACAGCGACAGCGCCAATAGGTCCAACAGAAGAACGGCGATTTCCAGTGGCGTCATTTATTCCCGATACTTACTGCGGGGATTTTGCTTGCATACCGCGTTGCGAGGCGGGATTGAGGCTTTTCGCCAAATCTGAAAATTCGCCGTCACATCCGTCAAACACATCTGGCTAAGATATCGCTGCACGTCGGGGTCATAGTCGATAAAACTCGTCGCTCCACCCAAATCTTCCACCACGATTTCGGCGTTTTGCAATTGTGACATTACCCGCTGTTTGTCGGCCGGAAACATTTGGCCCGTCCGCACGAACCAGACATTTGGAGACTCAACGGTCGGAAAATAATGGTGCTGGCCCGTCCCATACGAGAATAAGAATAGTTTGTGATTCCGCGACAGTTGCAGCACGTCGCCCCAATCTTTCACCCAATCGGCATGTGCATAGAGGTTTGCGGTGTCCGCATTTTTCACCGACGTCCTCCAATCGATCAGGGTTCGTCGCGCTTGCGCTGCGGTCCCGAGCAACCCGATCGCCGCAAGCAGGAACACGATTCCTTTGCGGAAAATCTCACTCGGCAGTTGCGAGGCGCCGAGCAATACTGCTGCCAACAGCCATGGGCTGTACACGATCTCCTGCCCGGGGACGCCGTAGCCGTGAAACGCAAAAATTGCCTGCAGCAGCGCGCAGATCAGAACCACGGCGTGCTTTGGCTGAATCTTTTTCTCCGCCCAAACTGCCCCCGCCGACCGCACGCCAAAGTAAAACAATAACAGCGTGGCCAGCACCCACCAGGTGACCGGCGTCCCCGCGTAGTACAGAACTAAATATTTGAGGGTTTGTCCGGACGGATGTAAAAATTCGAGTAACGCTCCGATAGTCCCGTAGTGGACTGCTTTATAAAACTGCATCCCAAGGAGCGGTAAGGCGCTAGCGATGAACGAAGAGGTGCCGAAAACCCAGGCGAGCAACGCGACCCCGATCGCGTAAGTAACCAGTCCGGGCGCGATTTGCCGCGCCAGCGTTCCGGCCTTTCGCGCTCCTTCGGTCCACCAATTCACGAGGATCAGAAGAAAAATGAAAAAACTGAGAACCAATGTCAGTGACGGGACACTCAGGCATCCAACCGTCGAAACTGCAAACGCTGCCGAAAGACGGTTTTCCAGGACCAGCCAGAGCGCGAACAACATTGAGAGTTGAACAAGCGAGTACGGAAAATTTGGATTTATCCAAATTACGATTGGGCACAGCGCCACAATTGCCATAAGCCATATGCGCTCTGCCGGCAGGTGCCGCAACAACAGGGCCCAGAATAGCGCCATAAGAGCAATGGTGACGACGGTGCAGCCCAAGAGCGGGCCGTAGCCGACGCCGAATGCTCGAAAGAGCAAATGTTGAATCCAAACTGGCAGGAGGCCGTACGAATAGTAAGCGTCTACGCCGAGCCTGAGGTGCTGGCCGAGCAGAGTATCCAAGTTCAAGAAACTTCCGCGATCTTTAAATACCCACAAGTCGAGAGAAAGAACGGTGGGCCAGGAAAGAAAAAAAAGACCAAAGAAAGCCATCAGAAACATCGAAAACGGACGCCACAAGGGGGTTGGGGCATGATCGTTCGAATTCAACAGGCATCCTCTCGCATCACCATCATTTCCTGGGTTAATTATTGTCAGTAAACGGCAAGAGTCAATGAAAGCCAATCCTGGCGCACGTCAAAATCCATACTTCGCAATGACAGCGCGTTTATCCTTGGAAATCAGCGCAATCGCCGCTCGCTCTGGCGCAAGCACAAAATTAAGTTGCGTGCCGGTGAGTTTATCGCGCAACGTTATCTGTGCCGGCGCCGCGTTTTCCGATGTGACGACGTACATCACAGCGTCATCCAGTATGGTCGGATAAATCAAAACGCCACTCGGCAAGGGCGACTGCAGTTCGAAATCCGGTGAAAGCCCAACGCGCTGCGTAACATAGCGATATAGTTCGGCTGCGGGCGTTGTGTCTTCTGCCAGTTCCACGGGAAAAGCAGCCCAGTAGATTTTGCCTTTTCCGTAGGAAAGTTCCGCGAACGTTTCGCCGTTCTCCAACGCCAATGCTTCCGCCCAGAATTGTCTCTCCTGCGAGAACGACATGGAAATCGTCGCGCTGCCGATTCGAATCGCGGCGTTGTGATACCAGACTGGCCCAGCCTGGGTGGCTAGTTTCAAGGGGGTAGTGCGGTCGACAGTATGCCAGTGCTCGTCCCGTCCGACTGGGCCTGTAACCAATAAATTTCCGCCCGCGTTCACATACCGCAGCAACGCTTGCCACGCGCTTTCACTTAAAGATTGTGGAGACGGCAGTATCGCCAGCTTTGGTGCGCCCAGCTTTGCGATCTGATTTTCCGCGACGACGTAAGCGGTCAAATGTGCATCGTACGCGAGCGCGCGAATCGCAGTTCTCTGTGCATCGAGTTGCATGTTGCCCACTGCGGAATACTGCGCCGCTTGTGATGTGACGATCGCGATCGCCGGCAACGCGGGGTTTCGGAGATGTTCGCTAATTTGCTTCGATAGCGCCGCGAAATCGCGGAGAACAGTCGCCTCCGGCTTCTCCGTCCCGTCTGGCCGTACGGCACCGATGGGCGTTTCATTTCCCTCGGTCATATAAGAATTGGAATTCCACAGCCATTCGATCGTGCCGGACGTCTGGATCAAAGATGTTGCGACTTTACGTTCAAACAGATTCGCTTCTTGCTCCACGGAGAATCGCGCGAGCTCATCGAGTGTTAATTCGCGCTGTAAGCCTGTTTCCTGTATAAGAAGCGCTTGCCCCGGTTGTTTTGCGACCAAAGAGTCCCACAGCAGGGAATCGTTCTGCCACCACGTGTGATTCGTTACGAAGTCGAGCGCACGGCCGTAGTAGGCCGGCGACGGTCGGTCCATCACGCCGCCTTCGTCCTGTCCAACGGTCACTAATTGCTGCGATCCGGTTGCGCGCACCGCGTCTCGCATCGTTTGCGTCCAGTCTGCGAAAACATCCTGCGCGAAGAGCATATAGTCGTGTGCCTTCAACGAATTTCGTCCCGTGTACATCCCCCGTGGATTGAATTCGATTTCCTGGGGAAGTGAAACGTTTTCCGCAACGGAAGCGACCCGCATATTCCATGCGGCGGCCAGCGCTTCTCGGTCTGGATATTTCTTTGCAAGCCACTCGTTCCATTTTTCTGTTTCGATCCAGTCGTCGTTCGGTCGCATTGTCCACAGCCGTTTCGAAATGCTCGGCTCGTTGATCAAGTCCCACATGAGCCATGGTACTTCGTGAAATCGTGCCGCAACCGTGGAAATAAGTGTCTGCTGTTTCCGGACCGCCTCGGGATCAAGATACGGATTCGTCCCCGCCAGCACGTCGGGCAGAAATGCAAAGAAATTAAATTGCACTGGTACGTTGTGCTTTCGCGCGGTCATCAGAAATGCCTCAATCGTTCGCAGCGTCCGTTCGTACGGTTGCCCCGTCTCGTCGAAAAACTTATCCCACCCGGTCCACCAACCCGTGCGAATCATGTTCAACCCTGCCGACGAGATTTGCGCGAGATCCTGGTCCCAGACGTACGCATTCGGATGCTCGAAATAGAGACGTTGCACTTCGCTCGACATATACGTCGTTCCAATCACCGCCAACGGCTTCCCATCGAGCTCAAAATAGTCTTTGTTGACGGAGACTTTCGGGCCGGACTTCAAATAATCTAAATCGCGAATCCAGAAGCCAGATCGGTAAATGGCGCGCACCTTTCCGTTTTCCAAAAGCTGCGCTTCGATGATGTGAAATCCCTTCTCCTTCGGTGCTGGCAACAATACCGGCGTTACTACTGGAAGCGTCGCTACAGCCTCTGTGCGGTCAGAAGGTTGCTCCTGCGGGAACACAGCAATTTTCACGCTCAGGTTGGCGGAGGTTTTGCCGAAGCCGTTCCACAGAACTTGCGCCTCCACCGGCTCGCCCGGCAAGTAGAGAGGAAGTGTGGGCCGCACCGTGAAGCTTTCCGCGCCCTGCACCGCTCGTTCCGCAAGCATCCGAATTAGGTTAGCGGTCTCCGCCCGAGTGGAAAAATCCGCGCCCAACTCAGCCGGGACTAAAATCCACCTGCCTCCGTTAAATCCATTCTGTAAATGGTCGACCTGCAAAATCGGCGCAGCCATTCGTCGGTCTCTTTGCGTGCCGTAGGCGAGGGCATCGAGCCGCGCATCGATCGATCCCGCTGAGCCGCCGCGCGCGTACAAATCGACCGCACTCAACCGAATCACTGGGCTGAACGATTTCTTCCATGAAAACGCAGGAATGGTCACAGGCACATCCGGATTGGGATGAAACTCCAATCCTTCGGACCCTGGTGCCGTCTGATACTGGTCGATCAAAAGTTGCCGCAAGAATCGCACGCTGTAATTGCGCAGATGCCAGCCGGCCGTATCTTTATACGCGGATCGTGTAAGCGGGCGCCCGCCAATCACCAGTAAGTTCCCGCCACGGCGAAGAAAACTGAAAATGTCTCCCCACGAATTTTCCGGAAATGCGGAGCCATAGCCCAACACCAAGAGCTTCATTTCGCTGCGCGCAAGCTCCGCCTTCAGTTGTTCCGCCGTTGCAACACGGGCCCCGGGCACGATTTTGGCGAGTTGATCCGCCGAAACTGCGGCGGTGTCTGCGGTGGGGAAACCCGGCTCACCAAAAACGACGACCGGCGCGTCACCTTGCGCCCGCAAACCAGGCCCGAAACCAAGCACTATCGCTGCACAAAACACGAACCGAAGCGTTTTCGTCTTCATCTTGTCCGCCTGACAGGGAATCGTTCTCGCCGGAGTTGCTTATACCATCATTCTTTCCGCCGCGAACACCCGCTTAATCGTTTTTATAGTGAGTTTCGGCTATTTATGGCATCCTCTTCGGCTGGCGCTCCTGGACCGGTCCCACGGAGCGATAGAGCATTGTGCGGTTTGACTTCAATTTTAAAGGTGCGTGGATCTCTCTATGGCCAACATTAGCCCAACCAGTGCGTCGGCCCCCTCAGGGCAGGGAACGAACGGAACTTACACGGCGGCGCTGTCTATGGTGACGGTGCTGTTTTTTTTCTGGGGCTTCGTTACGTCCCTGAATGACATTTTGATCCCGCATCTTAAAAACATCTTCGACCTGAATTACACCAAGATCATGCTCATCCAGTTTGCTTTCTTCACCGGTTATTTTTTGTTTTCACTCCCTGCAGCGAAGATTGTGGATGCTTTGGGCTACAAGAAAACGATGGTCATCGGCTTGGTCACCATGGCTGCCGGTGCATTCGGTTTCCTCCCTGCCGCAATGATTCCGTCCTATCCGTTCTTCCTTGCCGCCCTCATGATCGTGGCTGGCGGCATGACGGCCTTGCAGGTTTCGGCCAATGCCTATGTCGTCGTTCTTGGCAATCCCGAGACAGCTTCGAGCCGCCTCAATCTTTCGCAGGCGTTTAATTCTTTCGGCACATTCATTGGCCCCGCTCTCGGCGGTTTCTTCATCCTCAGCGCTGCACCTAAATCCGCCGAAGCTCTCAAGGCAATGTCTGCCCAGGCGCTACATGTCTACCGCGTACAGGAAGTATCCTCTGTGAAACTGCCGTATATCGTTATCGGCCTGTCTTTGCTGGTGTTTGCGATCTTGATTGGGCTTTTCAAGCTACCGCCTATGGCTCAGGCGGAGCGCCATCATGCTTCGGGAAGCATCTGGAAGTATCGGCACCTGATTCTTGGCGCGATAGGAATTTTTGTTTACGTTGGTGCAGAAGTTTCCATCGGCAGCTTCCTGATCAATTATTTCGCCGAGCCCGGCATTGGCAATCTTACTCAGCAGGCAGCGTCGAGATACGTCTCTCTTTATTGGGGCTGCGCTATGGTGGGCCGTTTCATCGGCTCCGCCATCCTACAAAAGGTCAAGGCCGGAACTTTACTGGGAACTTTTGCCGTTGGCGCGATGGTTCTCGTAGCTACTTCTATGATTGCCACCGGCCACGTTGCCATGTGGAGCATCATCTTTGTGGGATTCTTCAACTCGATCATGTTCCCGACTATATTCGCTCTCGGGCTTGCCAAGCTTGGGCCGCTGACGGGAGACGGCGCGGGCCTGCTCATCGCCGCCATCGTCGGCGGTGCTATCATCCCAGTCGCCCAAGGCTGGTTCGCCGACCACATCGGCATCCACCACGCATTCATCCTCCCAGTCGTATGCTACGCATACATTGTCTATTACGGTTTGCGTGGTTCGCGGCCCGTCGTGCCGTCGGGAGCGTAACACGACTTGTAACCGCACCCCGGTTCTAGTAAATGTCCTCGAACGTGACTGAAAGGCAGCTAGTGATTGGTGTGGATGTTGGCGGCACAAAAGTGGCCGCTGGCGTTGTGGACGCGCAAGGAAAGATTCTTGCGGATACACGCGCCCCGATGAACTGTCACACATCGGCAGAGGAGGGTCTCGCCTCGGTTCTTTGCGCCATCGAATCGCTGCTCGCGCAAGATCCATCCAGGCGTTCGAAAATTAAGTGCATTGGGATTTGCGCGCCCGGCCCGCTCGATCCGCGCACGGGAGTAATCATAAATCCACCGAACGTTCCTTGCTGGCGCGATTTTCCGCTTGCCGACGAAGTGGCGAAACACTATTCCGCGCGCGTCAAAGTGGACAATGATGCTAACGCCGGCGGTCTCGCCGAATATCTGTGGGGCGCTGGCCGCGGGTATCGCAACGTGTTCTTCGCGACGATTGGCACAGGAATCGGCACCGGCATCGTGCTTGACGGGAAAATCTTTCACGGTCGCACGGGCGCTGCCGCGGAAGGTGGTCACGTTTCGATCGACTTCAATGGCCCCGTTTGCAATTGCGGGAAAAAGGGATGCATCGAAGTTCTTGCTTCGGGCACGGCGATAGCGCGCCGCACGCGAGAAAGGCTCGCACAATCGCCGGAACTTGGCGCGCAAATCATGGAGCTCGCCGCTGGCGATCCATTTGCCATTCGCAGCGAAATGATCGGGAAAGCGGCGCAATCCAACGATCCGCTCGCGAAAGAAATCCTCGAACAGACGCTGGAGTATCTCGCCATTTGGCTCGGCAACACCGTCGATCTTCTTGAGCCTGAAGTCATCATTCTTGGGGGTGGTACGGCGGAAATGCTCCGCCCCCATTTCGGCGAAATCCAAAAGCGAATGAAGAAATGGTGTATCAATTCACGCTATCTGGAAATTCCACTCGTGCCGGCAGACTACGGCGAAAACGCCGGCGTCGCCGGCGGTGCCGCATTGTGTCTTTCCACTTCTTTACTGTGAGCTCTACTTTTTCTTCGGTGGTTCTTTCGGCGGAATTTCCGCGTAGCCCGGCGCGGCGTTAACCAGATTATTTGTGACGTCACCGCTTGCTGTGCTGAGTGCAAAGCGAATGCCTCCCGCGACCACGTTCAGAAAGAAGGGAATCTGCCAATTCTCCGGCCGGTCGCCCATCGCTGTATAAAACACGCGCCCCTTGCCATGCATCCGCGCCCAAGTTACTGGATAGGGTTTCCGCTCGTAACAATTGCCCTTCATTCCCGTCGTGTCCAAAGTCGCGATTACGTGCAAGTCCGGCGTAAAGTCTTTGAGCGAATACCACTCTTCGGTGAATTCGACAGGAGAGGTCGCGCCTTCCAAACCAGGAAATTTCGGGTCGTTCAAGACCAGTTTTGACGTCTGCAGCCGCGGCGTGCTGCCGTGAATAATGAATTCGCCTCCGAGCATTCGCAAATAGGGGTCCGATTTTTCACCGTAAGCAACGTAGCGCGAACTCAGGTCTGGCGTGTCCGGCTTCGTGTGGAATGTATCGCTCGCCGCGTGCACTCCCACAAATCCTTTTCCGTCATGAACTGCATCGAGAAGCTTTTGCTTTCCGTCGGCCGTCATCGGTGGGTTCTTATCGGTTCCAATCTCCGTCAGATCACCGGTTGTGAAAAACACCATTGCGCCGAAAGCTGCGAAGTCGCTTGAATCGAAAATGCGGCCGTCTTTTGAACATACGACACTGAAGTCGTGCTTTTTTCCCAGTTCGGTCACCGCATTCTCGACGATGCTGGGCTTCCCATCGATGCGTTTTACAACGTCGTGCTCCCATCCGGACGACTTGGTGAACACGAGCACGGATTTTTGTGACGCAGCGAGCAAACTGCGTGTCAATGCGAGACTCGCTCCCGCTGCCGCCGTCGTGCGCAGAAAATCTCGCCGGTTTGCAAAATTGTTCATCGCGTTTCTCCTTGAATCAGAATACTTCTAGTGGTTCGCGTCCGTATGCGAACATCCCGGAAACTCTGCAAAAACGCGATCCGGAGTCCATCCGAGTTCGCGCATCCCGATTTCCGAAGAATAGTAGCTGCCGGCGATCCATTCTCTGAGATGCAAGAATGCTTTGTGGTTCGCATCGCCTGCCGTCTTTGTGTCGTCCGATGCCGAGACCGCCGCAAACAACTCGTTTCTTTGGTCAACGGTAAGCTGAGCGATGCCCTTGCCGAATCGCTTGGCGCTCTCCGCATCGATCTGGCCGAGCGAATCGGCGAACTTCTTCTGATTCCGTGGACTATCTACGCTCAAAAGCAAATCGACAAATTTCGCGACGCCGGCCTTCGTCGATCCCGGCAAAACCGTCTCCGATGCCGCTACCAAAGACAGATATTGTTCCCGATTTAGAAAAGCAGGCTTGTCATCCCCAGCGGTGCGCTCCGCCCGCTCCAGTAGTTCTGCATTTTCGAAATGTTTCCAGATCGGATGGCCCGAAGTTATCCAGGGAACTGTTGTGCCCATAGCCATCCCAGCGAGCAATCGCCTGCCCGCCTCGCGTCGGGAAATGCTTCGGGCAGACGCTTTCTCATCCATCTGGATCGGCAAACTATTTTTGAGTTCGATCTTCATGCTCTAAAATTCCGCCGCGCGGGATGTTACCATTCCCCCGCTGTGCGTCACAAGAAAGGGTTCTCTGTGCCGATTTCATCTGGTGAAAAATTCGATGTCATCGTTGTTGGCTCCGGCGCCTCCGGCGGCTGGGCATGCAAGCGGCTCTCGGAAGCTGGCCTAAAGGTAGCGCTTCTCGAAGCCGGTCGCCCACAATCTGACAAGAATTTCTCCGAACATCAGCCCGCATTTTCTTTGAAGTACCGCAATATGGCTGCGGAGTTCATTCGCAAGACCCGTCCCGTCCAATCTGTCTTCGATGTCTGCAACGAGTACACCGCCGATTGGTTCGCAAACGATCTCGAAGAGCCCTACACCACGCCGAAGGACCAGCCGTTTCTCTGGATGGGTCGCGTTCGGATGACTGGCGGCCGCACCAACGTGTGGGGCCGGGTCTCACTACGGTTCAGCGACTTGGATTTCAAATCCGCGTCGCACGACGGCTTCGGGGAAGATTGGCCGTTGAGTTACAAAGACATCGCGCCTTACTACGACCTCGTCGAAAAATATGTTGGCATCTGCGGTTCGAAGGAAGGTCTGGATCATTTGCCCGATGGTCAATTTCAGCCACCAATGGCGATGACCTGCCAGGAATCGCTGTTCTGCGATCGGCTCAAAACAAAGATGGGACGTTTCGGCATGTCAGCGCGATCCGCGAATCTGACGCGCCCGCTCTCTGGCCGCGGTGCCTGCCACTATTGCGGTCCGTGCGAGCGCGGCTGCATGACTCATTCGTATTTCAACTCTGCGTTCACCACTGTCGCTGATGCCCTGCGCACCGGCAACTGCACGCTGATTTCGAATGCGATGGTCCACAAAGTTTTGATGGACGCGCCGAAGAATCGCGCCAGTGGAATTCTTTATATCGATCGCAATACGAAACAACCGCACGAAATTCACGCGCGCACAATCATTCTCTGTGCCCAAACTCAGGAGTCCACCCGGATTCTCCTGAACTCCGCTACGCGCGAATATCCGAACGGTCTCGGCAATTCCAGCGGTGCTCTCGGCCGTTATTTCACGGCGCATGTCCGCAGCGCAGGTGGTAGCGGAGATTTTCCTGCGTTCGGCGCGACCCCTTCCACGGGTGGTCCGAGAAAGCCCGTTGGGATCTACGTCGCGCGCTTCCGCAATCTTCCGGGTCAACCCGCCGCCAAGAATTTCCTCCGCGGTTACGGCTACGAAGGCGAATCCAGCGTCGACTTCAGTTGGAACGCCCCAGGTTTCGGCGATGCGTATAAAAAAGCTCTCCGCGAACCGAGAGTTCGCGTCGGCATCACGGGTTTCGGTGAAGTTTTGCCCCGTTGGGAAAACTTCGTGGAACTCGAACCATCCGTGAGAGATATCTACGGGATCCCTGCCGTGAAAATTCACATGGCCGACAGCGAAAATGAATCCGCGATGATTAAAGACATCGGTGATTCAGCCGGTGAAATGCTCGAAGCTACAGGCGCAAAGAATGTTCGCACGTACGCGCATCCCTCCGCCCCGCGGTGGGCCTTGCACGAAGCCGGTACCGCGCGTATGGGGGTCGACCCAAAGAAATCCGTTCTCAATCAATTTCAGCAGTCACACGACATCAAGAACCTTTTCGTCATGGACGCCAGCGGTTTTACGTCCAATCCATGCCAAAATCCCACGCTCACTATCATGGCGCTGTGCGTGCGTTCGTGCGATTACGTGCTGGATTCAATGCGGAAAAACGAACTCTGAGGCGGAAAATAATTTGGTTCCGGGACGTGGACTCGAACCACGATACTGAGCTTCAAAGGCTCATGTCCTACCGATTAGACGATCCCGGAACCGCACGTAAATTTTAGCAGACACACCGCGCACTTCCCAACAGCCGCCGTGCGCCTCGCGTTCGTTTCTGCTAAATTGGTAAGGTTGTCCTTACATGCGGAGAGGTGTCCGAGCGGTTTAAGGAGCACGCTTGGAAAGCGTGTGTAGGTTAACCCCTACCGTGGGTTCGAATCCCACCCTCTCCGCCATTCCTTTAGAATCAGTTGGGTAGAGCCTTCCTAAATCAAATCCCGAGAAATCTCCTGAGCTCAGTAATTAGCCAGCCAGAAGATTCTTTTATTCCTGCCTGAACCAAAACTGGACTTAAGTACAGGTAGTCCTGTCAAGGACAATGCTTTTATCCTATTACTGAGTCCCTTCGGGTTTTCGCTCTCAGCCGCGTCCAGGCAGGTTTCAGGGAGGTGTATTCAAGTGGTTCTGGACAACCTGGCAGAAGCATCCTTTTCTGCTCCCAAAATCTGGAGCCTGCTGAAGTTTCGTGTGCTCGTACCTCTTGCGATACTGGTTCTCGTTCTGCTCAATGGCTGTGCAGGCGTGGCTAACAAGACCAATACGCCAGGCTTTAGCGTTTCTGGCACGATTAGTCCTGCGACGGGGGGAAGTGGGACGATTTTGACACTGGGCGGAGCGGCGACGGCTACGACGACTGCCGATAGCTCGGGGAATTATACATTTTCGGGGCTACCGAATGGGACGTATACGATTGTCCCGAGTCACGCAGGTTTTACGTTTAGCCCGACTAGCCAAACAGCAACGGTCAGCGGGGCTAACGTTACGGGAGTGAATTTCACGGCCACGGCCGCGTCCGCAGGGCCAAAGATCACGACGCAGCCAGCAAACCAGACAGTAGCGGCGGGACAGACGGCCACGTTCAGTGTTGTAGCGACGGGCGCTGCCCCCCTGAGCTACCAGTGGAGCAAGAGCGGCACCGCCATTGTCGGCGCGACTTCTTCCAGCTACACCACGCCTGCCACCACTTCCTCGGATAATGGTTCCTCATTCGTCGTGGTAGTGAGCAACTCGGCTGGGAAGGTCACCAGTAGCGCCGCTACGCTCACGGTCAATGCGGCAGGTTCGACCGTTAGTTTCTCACCAACCTCGCTTACCTTTGGAAATCAAACAGTAGGGACGTCCAGTTCTGCGCAATTCGTGACCTTCACCAATACGGGTTCCGGCACGCTCACCTTCGGCACTGAACCAATCACAGGCGACTTCGCTTTTGCGGGTCAGGGTACCTGTTCCACGTCGCTAGCTGCGGGCGCCAGCTGCACAATGAGCATCAAGTTCACGCCGGCTGCGGCGGGCACTCGAACGGGGACACTCACGGTTAATGACAATGCTTCGACTTCGCCGCAGGTGGTGACTTTGAAAGGCACAGGGGTTTCATCAACACTCCCCCCTACAGGACTCTTTGGCCATGTGGCAATCGTTGTGGAGGAGAACACGAACTACAGCGGCGTGACCAGTTCCTCGATGCCGTATCTAGCTGGCCTCATGAGTCAATACGGATTGGCCACGCAGTATTACGCCAACACGCACCCATCCATCGGCAACTACTTGATGCTGACCACCGGCCAAGTCCTCACCAACAACGACAGCCAAACGCCCTCCAGCTTGCCGGTCTCTGCGAACAACGTGGTGCGCGAACTGGTGGCTGCGGGCAAAACCTGGAAAGCCTACGCCGAGAGCCTGCCATCGGTCGGCTACCTGGGCGGGGATACCACCAGCGGCGGGGGGCAATACTATGTTCGGCATGTCCCCATTGCTTACCTCACTGACGTGCAGGATAGCTCCACGCAACAGCAAAACCTGGTGCCGTTCACGCATTTCGCTACCGATCTGGCCGCCGGCAACCTGCCCAACTACTCCTTCATCACGCCGAACGGTTGCAATGATGGCCACGATTGTGGGCTCAGCACTGCCGACAGCTGGCTCAAGAGCAACATCGACCCGTTGATCAAAAACGCCGCTTTCCAAAAAGATGGCTTGCTGATCGTGGTGTTCGATGAATCCGGCAGTGACAACACCAACGGCGGAGGGCGCGTGGTCAGCGCGCTCATCAGCCCAGCGTTCTCCAAGCTCGGCTATCAATCAAGTATTCAGTATCAACACGAGAGCGTGTTGCGGCTCATGCTGGAAGGCCTGGGCGTCACCGCGCTTCCCGGCGCGGCTTCCAGTGCGCCGACCATGTGGGAGTTCTTCAACACAACAGGTGGCGGCCCTGCGGCCACTGCATGCACACTATATGTTTCGCCTTCCGGCTCGGACTCCAACGCGGGCACGCTTTCCGCTCCGTGGCGGACCGTACAGAAGGCTTTCAATTCGGCCACCGCCGGAAAGACCGTCTGCTTACGCGGTGGGACCTATCCTCAATATATGGCGGCCACTTCTGGTTTCAACCAGGTGGAAAACAATTCCGGCTCCTCCGGTAATCCTATCGTTTTCACCAACTACCCCGGTGAAGTAGCCATCGTGCAAGGCTCGACCCGCGTTAATGGCTCCCATGTGACTTTCCGCGGCACGCCGCAAGGCACCGGCAGCTGCGACGCTATCAATCCCTGCGGTCTTGTCTTTGAGGGTTCAACCGGCTATGTCCTCCCAGCAGTCAGCATATGTTGCGCGGTCAACGACAACCCCAACTTTGTCCTCTTTGACCACGTGGAGATTCGCAAGGGCACCTATCACGCCGGCATCTACGAGGAAGGCTGCAACAACGCCATCATTGGCAGTTACGTGCACGACAACGGCATGCAAGACCGCAACGAAGACAACGGCATCTACTGGTCGGTGACTTCTCCGGGCTGCACCAATGGTGGATTAATCGCCAATAACCTGGTTGAGCACAACTACTCCAAGGGGATCCAACTTTATGACGGCGGGTCCGCCACCGAGCCCGCGTTCGTCACCGTTACCGAGAACACTTCGGTGAACAATGGCAGCGTGGGAGCGGTGGTGTGGGGCGACCACAACGTCTTCGTCAACAACGTCCTCTACAACAACAACAACCTCAGCGGGGGGGCGGCGAGCAATGCCCAAGCGGGCCTTTATAGCGGCACAGCCAACCTTGTGGATCACAACCTTACCTTCGGCGCCACGGGCAACTCCGGCTGGGACAACCCAACCGGGTGCTGCATCACCAACAACAAGCAAGCCAATCCACTGTTCCTCAGCCCGTCGGGATTGAACTGGCACATCTTCTCCACCAGTCCAGCGATTGGGTTCAGCAACATGGGCCACATCCAGCCGCTGGACAAGGACGGCGTCTCGCGCGCCAGCTCTCCCGCCGCAGGGGCTTACCAACAGTAACAAACGGAAGAAGCCTCGAAACATTCACGCACGCCTGATTGCCCCACGCCGGGTGGCTCAATAGAGAAAAAGCAACAGTCTAAAGCCGTAATCCGCTGCCCTGAATTTCACGCCTAAGCTGCCTCTACCACAGACTTTCCCCGCTAAGCGCCGTTTGCCCCGCACAAAGTAAAGAATTGCCTGCCGATGGGAACGGACCCAGCGCGAGTTCCAACGGCTCCCGGGTCTGCGTCGCGACGGATCAGAGTTAGCCCGCAAAGGCAAGTTGCGACATGCACTCTTACCACGGGCGCGTAGGAAAAATGGAGACAGGCCACCGCACAAGGTCTGACATAAGAATCGTTCCCCGTCCGACTGCGTCGAAAACACCACCCCGGTAGGCTCGTTCACGTGGACATGGACGAGACAAAGAGCAAGGGGCAGTTAATCTCTCTCTAGATTTCCTTGAAGTTCGCATCCTTCGAAGCCCACCAGCCCCCAAGCCCGTCGCCGCACCCAGCTGAGCGACTCGCCGTCCCAAGTAGCCACAGAAAACACATGGAGGTGTGTAGTTGAGATTCAAAAGTATATTTCTGCCCTTGTGTGCCTTGCTTTTCTCCGTTTTTGGAGGGGAGTTCAGCGCCTCGGCAGCCACGGTTAATTTGTCCCCCACATCTTTGAGCTTTAGCAGTCAGGCAGTGGGAACGATCAGCTCGGCGCAATTGGTAACCTTTACCAATACCGGTACCGCCACCATCAGCTTCGGGGCGGAGACTATCTCCGGCGACTTCACCTGGGGCGGCATGGGAACCTGCGGCAGTTCTCTGGCGGTGAACAGTAGCTGTACGATGAGCATCAAGTTCAAGCCGACAATCACGGGAACACGCACCGGCTCGCTCACGGTCAGTGACAACGCCAGCGGCAGCCCGCAAGTCGCAACCTTTACCGGCACGGCCACAACCGCGACTTCGGGCGTCACGGTTAAACTCTCCCCCACATCTTTGAGCTTTAGCAGTCAGGCAGTGGGAACGATCAGCTCGGCACAGTTTGCGACCTTTACCAATACAGGTAGCTCCACCATCAACTTCGGGGCGGAGACCATCTCCGGCGACTTCACCTGGGGTGGCTTGGGAACGTGCGGAAGTTCTCTGGCAGTGAGCAGCAGCTGTACGATGAGCATCAAGTTCAAGCCGACGACCACAGGGACCCGCACCGGCTCGCTCACGGTCAGTGACAACGCCAGCGGCAGCCCGCAAGTCGTGTCGCTAACCGGAACGGGCGGCAGCACGACCAGCGCGCCAGGCGCAAGCGTATCACCAACTTCTGTGAACTTTGGCAACCAGAATGTCGGAACAGCAAGCTCACCTCAATTTGTAGCGCTGACAAACTCGGGCACAGCAAACCTTACGGTAAGCAGTATCAAGACCAGCGCGTCGCAGTTCGTTGTAGCTGCGGCTCCAACGCTTCCAATGACTCTTGTCCCAGGCGGCAAGACCAATATCGGTGTGACGTTCACTCCGTCTGCACAGGGCACGGTCAGCGGGACGCTGAGCATTGGCAGCAACGCGGCCAGCTCGCCGACGATCGCTTCGCTGTCTGGCGCGGGCGTGCAAACGGCACCGAGCCCCGTTTCGGTTACTACTTCTTCCTTGCCTGTCGGTACGCAGCAACAGACTTATTCCGCCACACTGAATGCCACGGGAGGTACGGCGCCGTATAGCTGGAGCATCGCTTCCGGGTCGCTGCCTTCCGGCCTGACTCTGGTAGCCTCTTCCGGGAATATCACGGGCACGCCCACCGTCTCCGGCTCGTTTGCCTTCACCGCGCAAGTGAAGGACGCCGCCAGCCAGACGGCGCAAAAAGCTCTTTCTCTCTCGATCACCGCTGCCACTGCGACCATTCCCCGTTTTGGCCATGTGGCGATCGTAGTGGAGGAGAATACGAACTACAGCGGCGTGACCAGTTCCTCGATGCCGTATCTAGCAGGCCTGATGAGTCAATACGGATTGGCGACGCGGTATTACGCCA
>Ga0137412_10000290_pt1 | contig 34458 bp, 26 predicted proteins | sample CZODoug2_1_16fun_FD_122160 | JGI IMG/M metagenome (GOLD analysis project Ga0137412, IMG submission 122160) | Vadose zone soil fungal communities from Angelo Coast Range Reserve, California, USA - CZODoug2_1_16fungal (Hybrid Assembly) | ecosystem: Environmental > Terrestrial > Soil > Vadose zone...
ATCCGAGGCCTGGAGATCACCGATTACTCGCGTGACAACACCGTCTACGAAATGCGGGAGCTGTTCGGTTTCGGTCAACCGATGGGCTACCAAGGCGGAATCATGATGCCCGGCGTGATCAAGTACGGCTGGGGCGCCGCGGTCACCATGGTCGCCGAAGCACTCGGCGTACAACTGGACGAGATTCGCGAAACGTGCGAGTTCGCACCGTCGCCGCGGCAACTGCAGACCCTGTCCGGGGTGATCGAACCCGGCACCGTCGCGGCGGTCTGGTTCCGCTGCATCGGCGTGGTCGACGGCCAAGAAGTGATCACGATCGAGCACATCGACCGCATGGCAGAAGACGTAGCACCGGACTGGCCGAAGAGCCGCGCCGGTGGCATCGACGGCGTGTGGCGCGTGATCATCGAAGGCGAGCCCAGCTTCGACGCCGAATTCGAAGTCGGCTTCAACTCCGACGAGGACTCCACCGACCACGGCCTACTCGCAACCGGTATGCGCGCAATTAACGCCGTCCCGTGGGTATGTCGCGCGACCCCTGGCCTGGTCGACGCACTGCACATCCCGCTAACGCCGGCGATCGGTTCGCTTCGGCCGCACCGAGACGGAATTCTCACGATCCAAGGTCATGATGACGCCCGGATAGGCGCGTAGAGCTGACTACGACAACAATGTAGCTTCTCAAATCCCGCGTCCAGCCGTGACCTCCTGACCTGCGATTGAGCTCATGTCATTTCTTCAGAACACCGCTATCCATCCCTTGGCTAGATATCCGATCGCTGAGGGACGCGGATCAACCCGTTCGGAAGGTTCCGTCACGTGACGGCGCTATCCCAACCTCAGCTCATGCATAGTCCAGCGTCGGTGGGAGATGAAAGACCCAGTAGCACAGTGCGTTCTCGGTGCACTGAGCCTGGGCCCAAAGGGTCCGGCAGCTGGTGCCTCCGGACGTCCGGCCAGAGCCATCACCGGGACGTTGCGCTCAGCGTCGCCGCTGGGTGTAGTCGGATCGCGTGACGGCGCGCCGGTTGAGCCGCCGCCGGCGTCGACTTGCGGTGTCCGCGTGCTCGGCGAGGGGCCGGGCACCCCGGGGATCGTCCTGGCCGCGATGGTGCTGATGGCCAGTCGCCGTGGATGCTGCTGGGGGTTGGTTCCGCTCGCGGCACCGCCGCGTTTGTCACCACCGATTCTCCTGCGGCATTGCAGAGCAAGGGATTCCGCGAGAGTAACGGCGCCGCGCTTAGGTCGCGGCTGAGATCTGCTTGAGCATCGCTTGTCCATAGGCGTCGGCGAGCGCCTTGGGATCGTCTTTGTTCCAGTAGCCGTTGACGAGGACCGCGATGCCCAGTGGCTCTTGAGTGGGGCCCGCCGGAGTCATCCCGATCCAGCACGAGCAGCCACCCAACGACGTCAGCCCGTCCTTCCAGATGATCTGCGGCGGTCCGGGCTGCACCTGCCAGGCCAGCGCCATGTCGGCCGGCCCCGGGTTCGGTTTCCCGCATATGTCAACCGTCAACGGGGCAGGCTGGGTCGTCGCGGCGAGTCCCCTCATCAGGCTTGACGTTTGGTCGGCAGCCCCCAGATGCGCCAGCAGCCAGGTGTGCATGTCCGCGGCCGACGACTTGATGTCCGAGGCGGCGCCGGCCGACACCGCGCGGACGCCGTTCGGGTACGCCTGGGCCACGGGAGCGCCGCTGGGCAGGACCGTAAACGTGTCGGGCAGGTTCAGCGGTTGGGTGATCTGATCGTGCAGCAGCGCCGAATAGGCCTGCGCCGGCGACGAAGTGGCCGGGTTCCCGGCCGCAGCGCCATACGCCGAGACAGTGGCAAAGCCGAGCGTGATGAAACCGAGGTTGGAGTATTCCCAGCAGGTACCCGGCTGCGGCCCGTCGTCGGTCTTCCACACATCCAACAGCCTCGGTGGTGGCGTGGACGGATCGGTTTGGAATAGCCCGACGCCGTCTTGGTCCCCGGTGGATTCCCGGGCGAGACCTGAGGTGTGCTGGGCCAGCATTCGCGGGGTGATCTGCTGCATTGTCGGACTCAGATTGCGTGCGGCTCCGAGGTATCCGCCGAGATAGCGCTGCAACCCCGCGTCCCAATCGAAGCCGTCAGGGCGCATGAATGCTCCGTTCGCGAACAGGGCCGCGGTGAAGGTCTTGGTGATCGAACCGATGGCGAAGATCGTTCTCTCGGTGGGCGGCGTCTGGTCGGCCACCGCACCGTACATGTAAAAGGGGTTGAACTGGCGTTTCGGACAAGCGAAGGCGACGGCGACCCCGTAGTTCACGCCGGGCTGGTTGGTCTTGGACCGCAGGCTATCCAGGAGCGCATTAGCTCGGTCGCCGATGATGCGGTCCAGGTCGGCCTGGGTCAGTTTGATAGGTCTGATGCGGGCGTCGGGTGCGACGGAAGCGGTCTCCGTTTGCTCGGAGGTTGTCGGCCCCGGCGGCGCAGCGCAAGCAACGGCTGTCCCACCAATGCCGAGGACGCCCGCACTCGCCGCGAGCCGGCCGAACTCTCGCCGTGACATGCCCCTCATATGCTGACCTTTCCCGCGCACGGGCCGCTGCAAATGGTTCGACGCCGCTGCAAATGGTTCGACATAGCCCCGTTCAGCCCATTCGTATCTGCAGTCGTTACTCCATCAAGGGTCCATAAGTCAACGCGTTCGCTGAAATGATCTTCTGCGACCCCTTTCGCCCGAATATTGACGCTGGATGGAGGAGCACGCAAACGGGGGCGAAGCGAACCCGACGCAAGGATGCGCGAGATAGGCAGCGGCACATGAGTCTTCGTCGATTGACGTCCAAGTAGGAGGCCCGCGCCACTCACTCAAGACATCGCCACCAATACCATCACTGAAGGAATGGACGCGCTGCGTAACGACCTAAAATAACGAACGCCGACGGGAACTTCGGCGGCGCCGTCGTGTTTTACGGAGCCGCCGGCGGATCCCCCGCTACTGGGCGGGTTCCGACGGGTAAACGACGTCCGCGCCGTCTTCGCCATCGGTTCGCTCACGAAACGATGAATGAGATCACCCTGCAACAGCTCGCGCAGCAGATGTCCGGCATGCCCGACGTGCACAATCCAGACTGGGCGACCGCCTGTTCCAAAGCGAACCAGGTACTGCCGGGCGACCTGCCGAGAGGACTACAACGTGACGCGCTGAGTTTCCCTGCTCAGCGCACCTGCTTCGGGTTATTCGGCTTTAGCCCCAGTTTCGCGGCGCCCTCCGCATAGCGATCTCCGAGATCGGCGAGCAAGCCTTCGTCACTCAGGTCGAGTGGAAGCGAATTCTCCCAGTCATGTTGCGCCACTTTGTGCAAGCGTGTCGTCACGTCGTCGTCACGCATCTCGATCGCCAGTTCACGCCGGCTGTCGAAGCTACCCGGAGCCAGATTGATTGACCCGACGATGCCTCGATCGCCGTCTGCCAGAATCATTTTGGCGTGCAGTTTGAGGTGTTTGAGCTTGTGGATCTTGATTCCCACGTCGTGCAGGATGCGCAGGCCGCCGACTCCCTCAGTGAGCTGATCCTCCTTGAGCGTATGTGCCGGGCGCGCCATGAGGTGAACCTTCACCCCGCGGCGCGCAGCTCGGACCAAGTGCTCAATCATGATCGGATCCTGATAGCGCTCGTTCTGGATGAATAGAAAGTGCTGCGCCCCATCGATGAGTTGAGCGAGTCGGTCCCGGCCATTGGCGGGACACCAGATGAGGTGCGCACGCTGCCCGGGATCGAAGTTCTCTCGGCTCCAGTCGGCCTCGAAACAGTCGATGATCTCCTGTACCTCAGCTTCACGCGACGTCACCACGGCGTAGTCTCGCGTCGCGGTGAGGTTTTCCGTCGCCCAATTGAGCGACTTGACGAAAGCCTGTGTGTCGTCCACGACCATGGACTTCTCATGGGTGAGGCCGAAAGCGGGATTGCTGTCAATAACCTCCACCCCTGCCTCGGTCAGCCTGGCACGTGCCTCCTCATTCTCCGATTCACCAGTGCGCCGAGCAGGATTCAGCATCACGCGGACCGCCACGCCCCGCTGGTGGGCGGCGATCACCGCGTTCAGCAGCGCGGGATCAGAAAAGACGAACATCTTGATTCGAAGCGACTTGGTCGCCCGATTGATGGAGTCGAGGATGGGCCGGGCGGAATCATCTGGGAGGACGATCAGAAAACGTGACATATAGCCTTCTGAGGTTGCGTGGTTCGAACGTAACGCTATGAGCCGGCTACGTCGACTCGTCCTTGTACTGCCTGCGATGCAGCTCGGCATAGAGTCCGTTGAGCGCCAGTAACTGATGGTGGTTGCCATCTTCTGCCACCACCCCCTCCTTCAGGACGATGATCTTGTCAGCGTCGCGGATGGTGCTCAGACGATGGGCGATGGTGATTACGGTGCGGCCCTTCATCAGCCGTTGCAACGCCTCGACCACCAGCGCTTCGGACTCCGTGTCGAGCGCCGCCGTCGGCTCGTCGAGAATCAGAATCGGATTGTTGCGGATGATAGCGCGGGCGATCCCGATGCGTTGCCGCTGGCCGCCTGAAAGCGTGAGACCTCGCTCGCCTATCGGGCTGTCGTAGCCAAGAGGCATGCGGATGATGAACTCGTGCGCATTGGCGAGTTTCGCCGCCTCGACAATTTCGTCCTCCGTGGCGCCGGGGTGACCATACGCGATGTTGGCGCGCACGGTTCCCCGGAACAGCACCGTGTCCTGCAGTACGAAGCCAATGTGGTTGCGGAGTCCGTGCAGCGTGTAGTCCCGGATATCGACACCGTCGATCCTTATGCTTCCGGCGTTCGCGTCGTAGAACCGCGGAATGAGGCTCACCACGGTGGACTTGCCGCTCCCGGTTGGCCCTACAACCCCCACTAGTTGCCCCGGCTCAATGCTGAAAGTGACATCGCGCAACACCGGCTCCGCCGAGTCATAGCCGAACACCACATTCTTGAAGTCGATTCCACCGCGGAACGGCTCTGGATCTATGGCGTCGGGGCGCTCCGGAATGATGGTGTCGGTGTCGAGGATCGCCCGGAGGCGTTCAACCGAAACCGAGGCCTGGGCAATGGAGTTCGTCATCGAGGCGAGGTCTTGCACCGGTTTGAAGAACTTTCCGAGATACGAAAGAAAAACCACGAGCGCGCCGGTAGTCATCGCTCCTGCCAGGACCAGCGATGAGCCACGGTAGAGCACAAAACCGGTGCACAACGCAACGACGACGCCGACGATCGGCGAGAGTAGCGACTTCACCAACCGGGCCCGCAATGCTGCCTGGACGGATTCCTTGCTGACCTGCCCTAGTACCTCCTCCTCCAAGTCCTGGCGCTGGAATGCCTGGACCACTCGAACGGATTCCAGGCCCTGCTGCATCGTGGCGACGATGTCGGCCTGGCGTTTTCGCACCTCGCGGGTTGCCTGCTTCACCGCCCGTCGGATCCTCGACACCAAAAGGAGCAGGAAGGGCGTCACCGCAGCGGCGATCAGACCGAAATCCCAGCTGAGCCAAAGCATCACGCTCAACATGCCGACAATCGTCAGCATGTCGATGAACATGTCGGACGTATCTTCGGACGCGAAGTCCTGGACCGTCTCGACGTCGTCGGTCATGGTGCTGAGAATGGTGCCGATCTGGTGGCTGTCGTAATAGCTGAGTGAAAGGCGATGCAAGTGGTGGTATGTCCGCGTCCGCAGATCGTTCGCCACCCACTGGCCGACTGTTTCGGTGTAGTAATTGGCGATGTAAGAGGCGATGCCGCTTGTGACGGCAATGATCACGGTAAAAATCGCCACCAGTAAAGCGATGTGCACCCCGCCTTCCCCACCAACGATCGATAGCAGTGGAGACATCCATCGAGGAAGCGGCTGTGGGTCTCGTGGGAGGACGTTGTCGAGGATGATCTTGAGCATCCAAGGTGCGGCCAGGCTCATCGCAGTCTGCACGAGCATCGCAGCCAAGACGATGGCGAGAACCACGCGGTAAGGGCGGATCAGTTCACGAATAAGGCGCACCATGTCAAACCGTTTTCTCTGTTGGGTGCGTGAATATTTTGCGACGACCCCCGCCCAAAGTCAGCCCGAGAATACCGGAGTAGCGCCGAAATTATGGCGAATGTCAGCGCGCCCGCACAATTTCCGCTGTTGTTAATTATGCACCGAGTCGCAGCGCAAATCCGAGCCCGTGGAAGAAGATCCGTGCCCACCGCAACTCGACCCCATGCCGGTCAAGCCAGCAAGCCTTGAATTTCCCCGCGCAACAATCGGCAAAACGGCTGCTTACCGTGACCTGTCGGCGATACGCTCTGCGTCATTCGTCGGAATGTCGCGGCAAGCCGCGGTCAAGCAATTTCATCGACGGATACTGGGGAGGGAGAGCTATCCAATGACAGCGCGTAAGGCTGCCTGGGTATGTGCGCTGGCATTGATCGTCGGCGCCAGCGCGGCATGTGAAAGTGGAAGCACCACATCATCCTTGACGGTCTATGAGGATGCGCCCACGTTGAATCCCGTCGACGTCGGGAAGCAGGGCAACAGCCCCGGCGACGCGCAGTACTTCTTCGCCGACTTGCGCGACCGGCCCGGCGGCGACGTGACCGGCAAGGTGTACGGGACGAAGACGGTGGTCAAACCGGCGGACACTTCGAATCCGGGTACCGAGCAGCGGGCAACGCTGATCTTCTTCGTGATGGGCAACGAGCAGGACCAGATCGTGGTGGCGGGCGTGCCCGACTACCCCACCAACGCCCCTGAATTCGCGGCCGACCATCCCGTTGTGCGTGCAGTGATCGGCGGGACCGGCACGTACAACGGCGCTGGCGGCCAACTCACCAGCACGCGCAACGCCGACGGTTCCTATAAGCAGGAGTTCTCGCTGACCAAGCCCTGATACGACAAGGATCGTCCGATGCCAATCGTGGGCCACTACTTCGCCGCGGACGCGGATTCGCAAGACGAGCTGGCGCGCTTGCGGCTGTTGGAGGACGAGTGCGACCCGCACACCCGCCGATATCTCGACGCCATCGGTGTGCGCGCGGGGTGGCGTTGTCTGGAGGTCGGCGCCGGCGCCGGCGGGCTGGTGCGCTGGCTCGCCGAACGTGTCGGCCCGTCCGGGACGGTGGTGGCCGCCGACATCGACCCGAGGTATCTCGGAGATCTGCGTGAAGCCAATGTCGAAGTGCGCCGGTGCGATATCGCCCGCGACGACTTCGAGCCCGAGTCCTACGACGTCGTTCACAGCCGGTTTCTCCTGATGCACCTCGACGATCCCGCCGACGCCTTGCGGCGCATGACCGCGGCGTTGCGACCGGGCGGCTGGCTCGTCGCCGAAGAGCCCGACAACGACGTCGCCGGGTCGCTCGATCCCGCCCACCCGCTGTCGCAACCCTTCGACGTCTGCTATCGCAAGCGAGTCGAGTTCGCCTCGGCGGCGAAGATAACCGACTTGCGATTCGGCAAGGTGCTGCCGCTCTACATGGAGGCCCTCGGGCTGAGCGAGATGGGCAACGAGGGCGTTGCACGGGTCATCCGCGGCGGCGACCCGTTCTCACGCATGTGGATCAAGACATGGGAGCGCATCGATGACGCGGTCATCGCCGGCGGCGTCCTCAGCGAGTCGGACGTCGCTCAGATGCGACGCGCCTATGAGGACCCGACCTTCACCTACCGCGCCCAGCTGACGCAGTCGGTCTGGGGTCGCAAGCCTCCTGCCTAGGCGCCCTGCCAGTCCCTGATCGCCGTGTCCTGCTTCTGGCCGAGCTCAACGACCAGGTCGGCAGGTACCGGATCCTTTGGCGCCCCGTCGAACTCGATCGTCGCTGCCGCGTCTCCCTGAGTGAACGTCAACACGGTCACCGATTTCGAGCCGTCCGGTGACATCCCGGAGACCGTCGTCCCGCCAGCTCCCACCGCGGCGGGCTGTGTCTGTCCATTGGCCACCCTGCCTGCCAGTTCCGCGCGAGACCCGTTCAACGCGGCGGTCGCAGCCGCAGCGTCCGGCAGGATCAGGATGGTGCTGGTGATCTGACGACCACCGTCGCGGTGGTTGTAGACGGCCGTGACACCGGGCTCCCCGTTCGGGTTGAGGACTTGTGGGGCGGCGGTGTACGCCAATGAATCGGTGATGAGGTTCGGATCGACGGGCAGGGTGCTGTAGTCGCCGGATTGCGCCGCGGCAGAACCCATGCCGCCGATGGTCACACCAATCACCAGCAGCGCGGTTGCGGCCGAACTGCCGACCGCCCTCGTGGAAGCGTTCATGACGACATGCTCCAATCTGAGAAGTTCGTAGGGTGATTGTCAGCAGGGGTAGCAGGAAAAGCCGCGCCAGCCGTCGCGCCAGAACCAGCCTGGACCGCAACCCATCGGGCCGGTCGTTCCGCCGCAGTCGAGCATTTGCACTCCAGGCGCCTTCGGTACCGCGGGTTGCGTGTACACATTCGTGTCGCCCGAAGTCTGCGCGGCATACGCGGTCTGGGCGGTAGCCAGCGATCCTGTGATCATTGCGGCTACGGCAAGGGCCATGCCGAATTTGCGCATTAGATTCCTCCCCGATAGTTCTGAGAATTTGTGAAGTTGACGCTACGCCAATCGGCTTGACGAGTTGACATAATTTGAAAAGATGTAAAAAGTTATTGGCTCGAGCTTCGAAAGTGAAGTGTCCCTAACGTCAATAGTGCCGTCACAGAAATTGTGTGCGAACTAAGCCCGTCACTCCACGGCTCCCTCGTAGCGGCCGCGGAACTCCTCGGCGGATACCGGCCACTGTTCGCCTCGCTCCCCCCGCACTATCCAGGCACCCACAGCCGCCGCCGCGCGACCCTCGAGCGTATCGACTGTCTCACCGGGTCGCGCCGGCCGCGCCATGACGAAACCGGTGCTGCGCCAAGACCGCCCGTCGACATGCTCGTAGGTGCCACGGAAGATGTCATCACGGACAGACCACCGGGACCCGTCGGCATCTTCCAGCCGCCAGTCCCCGGGTCCCGCCTGCATTTCGTGCCCGGAGTCCGAAGTCCAGGTCCACGGCTCGGGGCGCTGCTCGGCGGTGACGACACCGACGCGGCGATAACGCCGCCACGATGGCACCGATCGGTACCCGAGTTCGGCCAATTGCGAAAATGTCGCCACCAGACTGGTCAATGCCGCATGGAGGAGTTCCGGGTTCGTTTCGATCGTGTGCCAGTCGGTGAGGTTGGGATTCGTCTTGCGCTCGTCGTCGCGCCGGGCCCCGTGGCGCCAGCCCGCTTTCTTGTAATACCGACACCAGTCCTCGTGTTCGGCACGCGCCATGGCCAGCGCCGCCGACCGGTCGAAACCCATCGCTTGCAGCTGCTCCAACGGATCAGCAGACGGCTGCTGCGGCGCTTGCGTGACGCCGTGATCCAGATCGGCCCAAGAATGCCCGCCGATCTGCTCGGCGAGCCACAATGCATTGCGCACCTGGCGGCGGTTCGAGCCGCGGAAGAATTCATCCAGTTCGGCCCACGGTCGCCGGGCGGGCGAATCGCCGGCGACCGCAGTTCTATATCGCTCGTGGATGAGCATCGCCGCCCGCTCCCACGCGTCGTGGGCCTGCCCGGAGGGCAGGTCCATGGTGAGCCGAAATGTGCGCAGCTTCTCCAGGCCCGGCCGCTCGCCGCCTGCGCCTGCCGCCATCGGATTCCAGGCGAAGACCGGCACGTCGGGAAACCGCATCGCCAGCCGTGTCGCAATCGTCGGGTCGATCGAAACGCCGAACATCGGGTCGACGTCGACGAAGATCACCGCACAGGAACCGGTGTCGCTCTTCTCCCCAACCAACCGCGCCAACACCGGCATGGAAGGCGATTCGCCCACCGCCTCGATGTAGTCACCGCCCGGCGGGAGACCGAGCCGCTGCTGTCGGTGCAGGTGGTCGTCGCGGTACTCGTCGGCGGATTCCGCGACAAGCGTGATGACCGGCAGTGTTTCGTCAGCCCGCTCGACGCAGAAGTCATGTTCGCGCCGACGCTGTTCGAGGTCGGCGCAGAGCGCCAAGGTCAGCGGCGACGTGCCGCAGACAAAGACGCGGGTGATTCCACGGCCGCCAGTAATCTCGTCGAGCAGCCTCTTCGCGGTCACCTCATACTTGCCCACCGCATCAGCGGCCCAGCGGGTGTCGCTGCCGCCGAATTGCTGTGTACGCCAGGCGACCGCATACCAGGGATCGTCTATGCGCACGATCAGCGGAACGCGTCGGTGCACGCCGCGCGCGGACCTGGCCTGCCCAATGGTGTGCAGCCGGGCCAGATTTATTGAGGCGTCGGCGTCCAGCAGATACAGCCGGTCCAACTTGTGCCACAACGGCAGGGCCTCAACCATTTTCGGGGAATCCAGGTCGGCGGCCAATACAGCCGCCCCGTCGCGGCGGGATTCCGCCGCACTTGGCTGATCGGGGTTTTCGGTGAGAAGCACCAGCTGAGCGTTCGGCTCCAATGTTTCGGCCACCGCCTTGACCATCGATCGAGAGTCGTCGTCCACGCCGACGACGACGGTCACCGATCGTGCGGCACCTGCCCGAACGCGATCCACCTGGGTGCGGAACAGCGCCACGGCCACGCTCGCCACCCCGAGGAAGATCACGCCGAGGGACGATAGCCGCGCCACGTCCAGCGCCACCGGGATGGGGTCGGGACAAAATTGACCGTTCAGCTGCAGCTCGGAGGTGCCCCCCTTGATCAGCTGCGCGGTCCACATCAGCGGCGTGATGAGGACGGGATGCGCCGCATCGTGACAGTTCCAGTACGACGCCAGACCCAGCACGCAATTCATCACGGTCAGCGCCAACAGAATGGTCAGCGACACGCTGCCTTTGCCGCCCGCGGTGCCGGACCGGAAACCGATCACACACAGCGCAATGATCGCCAGCGCGACGATTGCAATCGTCTCGCCCGATGCGGGCCGGCCGAACCACCGCAGCCAGCCCGGCCCGCCGTCTCGCACGGCTGGGTGCGCCGCGAGCACCGCCAGATATGCCGCCGCGGCGACAACGAAACCCAGCAACACCGTCCGCAGTACGCGCACTCGACTGATCCTCACTCAGCGAAGGCCCCCAGAAGTGGCTTTTCGCGTTTTCACGCCCGCCGAGGACGCTAGCCGAAATACGCTAGGCCGGTTGCTTATCTGTTAGCTAGGACGTGAACGCATGTCGCGTATCTTCCTGAGTCATTCCAGCCTCGACAGCCGGCAGGCGATTGCGTTGCGGCAGTGGCTGATCGCTCAGGATTCGCGGTTGGCCAACGAAATCTTCCTCGACCTGGATCCCGCGACCGGGATCCGTTCGGGCATGCGGTGGAAGGAGGCATTGCGGCAGGCAAGCACCCGCTGTGAGGCGGTGATCTGCCTGCTGTCGGCGAATTGGGCAGCCTCGCCAGAGTGCCGAACCGAGTACCGATTCGCCGAGTACCTGAACAAGCGGATCTTCAGCGCGCGGATCGGCGAACTGACCGGCGAAGACCCCACCGCCGAATGGCAACAGATCGACTTGTTCGGTGAGGGCGCGGTCACCGAAGTCGACATCGGCGACGAGGGTGCGCCTGTGGGGTTCCTTTCCGAAGGTCTGCACCGGTTGCGCGACGGGATCGTGGGTGCGGGTATCGGCGCCGAATCATTCGTCTGGCCCCCTCCGCACGATCCTCATCGCGCCCCTTATCGGGGATGGGAGCCGCTCGAAGAGGTCGACGCCGCAGTGTTTTTCGGCCGGGACGCCCAGATCGTGCGCGGACTCGACGCGCTGCGAGGGATGCGGAGGTCGAGGCTCGAGACGCTGTTCGTGGTGCTCGGCCCGTCGGGGACCGGCAAGTCGTCGTTCTTGCGTGCCGGCCTGCTCCCGCGGCTGCGCCGCGACGACCGTGACTTTCTGCTGCTCGACATCGTCCGCCCGCAGCGCAACGTACTGGTCGGCGATACCGGGTTGGCCAAGGCTATTCACGCGACGCGAGTCGGGCTCGGCCTGTCCGCCCCCAACCTGGGCGACATCAAACGAGCCTGCCTCGCCGGCCAGGCGGAACAGGTGCGGGAGTGGCTGCTCGAGGCGCAGCACGCGGCCGCCGCCCGGCTGCTGACCGCACCCGGCGAGCAGTCGTTGCCGACTCTCGTGCTGCCGGTCGACCAGGCCGAGGAACTCTTCAGCGCCGACGCAGGGCAGGAAGCGGCGCTCTTTCTGCAGCTGATGGCACACCTGGCGGGCGACGGTTTGATCGTCGCGATCACCATCCGCAGCGATCTGTATGAGCCCTTGCAGACCGCCCCGCAGCTCGCCGAAATCGGCAGCATACTGTTCGACGACCTCAAACCGATGCCGCGCACCCAATTCAAGGAAGTCATCACGGGTCCCGCGGCCCGCGTCGCGGAGGGTGGGCGCTCACTCACGGTCGAGCCCGCATTGGTCGATCACCTCCTGGAGGACTGCACCCAGGGTGCGGACACACTGCCGTTGCTCGCCCTGACGCTGGCCCGGCTCTACGAGGACTACGCCGGCGACGGTGCGTTGACGCTGCCGGATTACCACTCGATGGGCGGGATGCGAAGCGTCGTGCAATCCGAGATCGACGCCCTGCTAGCTGCGGATGGCGAGCGCCGTTCCGCACAGTTGCGCTTGCTCCGCAGCGCATTCGTTCCGTGGCTCGCCACGATCAACGCCGACAGCGACCAGCCAGTGCGGCGCGTCGCACGCTGGAATGATCTGCCGCCCGAGAGTCGGCCGCTGCTCGAGGGATTCGTCGCCAGGCGGCTGCTCGTGACGGACACCCGCGATGGCGACGTCGTGGTCGAGGTGGCGCTGGAAAGCCTGCTGCGGCAGTGGAATGAACTGGCCACCTGGTTGGCCGATGAGCGCGAGGATCTCAAGGACGCCGACCACTTGGAGCGCGCCGCCGCCGCCTGGGAGGAGAGCCGCCGCGACGACGCCTGGCTGCTGGAGGGCACCCGACTGACTGAAGCCGAAAACCTAACCGCCAAACCGGGATTCCGCGACCGGCTCGCGCACATCCTCGACTTCCTGGCCGCCTCTCGGCGACGTGAGCAGGAACGCACGAAGGCGGAAGACCGCCGGCGTGCAGCCGAATTGCAGGCGGCGAACGATCGTCAGGAAGCCGCCGAAGCACTGGCGGCCGCGGAAACCACGGCCAGGGAGAAAGCCCAGGCACACGCCGCGGTATTGCGGAAACGGTCAATGGTGCTGCGCGCCGTCCTGGCGGTCGCGCTGTTGATAGCCGCCGCCGCTGTGTACGGCTTTGTGACGGCAACGAAGGAAACACGCACGGCCCATGAGCGCACCCGTGAAGCACTAGGGTTGACACTGACCAACCAGGGCCAGGCCATGCTCGCGGGAATCCAAGGCGGCGGCGACATTCGGGCGCTCTTGCAGATCCTGGCCGCCCAACGGGTCGTGCCGGACAGAATCGGTGGACTGTTCACGGCCGCGCTCATGCGGGTCGACACCGACACGATCATCCAATCGAACGCCGCGATCATGGACGTGACGTTCAGCAGCGACGGCCATCGCATCGTCTCCGGCGGCGCCGACCATACGGTGCGGGTGTGGGACACCGACACCGGCCAGCCGGTCGGCCCGCCGATGATGCAGACCGATGCCGTTACCGACGCGGCGTTGAGCGCAGACGGCGACGATGTGGCCTTCGTCAGTGCCGACGACAGCGTGCGGGTGTGGAACGCCGTCACCGGGCAGCCGGTCGAGCCACCGATCGTGCAGAACACGCCGGTGACGAGCGTCGATCTGAGCGACAACGGCCAGCTTGTCGCCGCAGGCGGTACGAACGGCACCGTGCGCGTGTGGAACGCCGACACCGCCCAGCCCGTCACGCCGCCGATGAGCGGGCAGACGACCGCGATCACCACGGTCGCGTTCAGCGACGACGGCCACCGCGTCGTCGCGGGCGACGCCGACGGCGGCTTGCAGGTCTGGAACGCGGACACGGGTCAGCCCGTATCACCGCCGGTCCGGGGGCACACGGGCGCCGTCACCACCGTGGCGTTCAGCGACGACGGGCAGCGCATCGTGTCCGGCGGCGTCGATCACACGGTGCGCTTGTGGAACGCGGACACCGGCCAGCCCATCGGAGCGCCGATGACCGGCCACCTGAACGCGGTGACCAGTGTGGTGTTCAACCCGGACGGCAGTCGCGTCGCCTCGGGCAGTTTCGACGGGACGCTTCGCGTGTGGGACGCCAATAGCGGGCAGCCGGTCGCGCAGCCGATGACCGGGCCCGTCGGGGCGATCAACGCCGTCGCCTTCAGCCCCGACGGCCACCGCCTGCTCACCGGCGGTGCCGACGCCACCCTTCGGGTGTGGGATGCCGACGTGGGCCCGCAACCCACCGGCACGGCGATCACCGGCGACGCTTCGGCGGTGACCAGCGTGACGGTCAGCACGGACCGCCACCGCATCGTGTCTGGCAATCGCGACGGCAGCCTGCGGCTGTGGGATGCCGACACCCGCACAGTCATAGGCACATTGACGAACGGCCGCAACGACGCGGTGACGAGCGTGGCGATGAGCCCCGACGGGCACCACATCGTCTCCGGAAGCGCCGACGGTGCCCTGCAGCAGTGGAACGCCGACACCCGAACCCCCGCGGGCGCCATCATCAACGCACACCGGGGCGCCGTCACCAGTGTGGTGTACAGCTGGGACGGGCAGCGCGTCGGCTCCGGTGGCGCCGACAACACGGTGCGGGTCTGGAACGCCGACACCGGCAAGGGCGTCGGCGATCCGCTGACGGGTCACACCGACGCGGTGTTGGCGGTGGCGTTCAGCCCCAACGGGCATTTCATCGTCTCGGGCGGCGGCGACACCACGCTGCGGCTGTGGAACGCCGATTCCGGCCGGCCCATCGGCGGCCCGATGACGGGACATACGGCCGCAGTGACCGACGTAGCGTTCGGGCCGGCCGGCGGCCGCATCGTCTCCCGCAGTGACGACCACACGATGCGGCTGTGGGACGCCGCGAGTGCATCGCCGGTCGGCCCGCCGATGAACGCCCACAACGTCTACACGCTCGGTGTGGCGTTCAGCCCCGACGGCCAGCTACTTCTGTCCACGGGACCCAACGCCAGCCGGCGATTGTTCCCTCCCCCGGCAGACGATGCCTGGCCAAGTCTGCTGTGCGCCAAGCTGACTCAGAACATGAGCCATCAGCAGTGGCACGACTGGGTGTCACCGGAGGTCGCCTACGTCGAACTGTGCCCCGGGATACCCATAGCGCCGGACAGCGGTGCTCCGTGATAGCCGAGTCGACGCGAAGCGGGCCCCAGACCTGCCCACCGCAGCTCGTGATGTCCGGATGAACGACGTCGTACACGGCCACTGTGATGCCCTGTTCGAACAAGTCGCGGACGAGCTGGCCGAAGGAATCGCCAGCGGTGACCGAGTCCCGTCACTGGTTACTCCCGGCGCCAAGCCCCGAGGTGACGGTAGCGGAAATTTCCCCGCATTCATCAGATGAATCCCGGCCAGGCTGCCCCGTTGGTTGTTGGTGACTTCACTACTTCGGTCGTGAGTACCGTTGGTGCGCTGCGGCCATTGAAGTTGAGCACGTAGGCTTGGCGGCTCCAAATCGCCTGTGCGGGCATCTATTTCAGAAGCCCCTAGCCGCTTATGGTTCGCCGTCGCGCGTTACGGGTCGTCACCTACTTTACGCCCGCCGTCACGTGGACACCTCGGGGCACCAATCCATACCTAGCTCGGCGCGCACGGGTCGTAACGACGCTGGAGCGACGATCGCCTCAAGAAACGCTTCACTTCCTACGTATGAGATCCACACGAGGTCCATTAGCGACCGGCGCGAGCGTTTCGCGGGGGTCGTGGCAGGCTGCCGCACGTTGAGCACCGCGACTCGTCCATCCGATCCCCCCAGGACGAGCGATTGGTTGTCTGAGGCTAAACACAGGTGAAGCAGTTAGGTAGTTTTTCGGTGTTTCTACAATCGCGGCTACGTATCGCTTTAATGTGACGTCGTATCCGGGCCCACGATTGAGGGGTAAAAGTTATGGCCATCAGCGATATTGAGAGTTGGACGACCGTATACACCGAGATCTGGCCCGACATAGCGCTGGTCGTTGGATGCATATCGCCGGGTGGGTCGACGCAATACTTCATCGGGCCTAAACAAGTCATCACGCAGGGGGATCAACAAAAGCCAAAGGACAAGACGGACCTCACCCCTCAGACGCTCTTTGAGATCGGGTCTACGACAAAGCTATTCACCGCCGGCATCTTCGCCAACGAACACCCCAGTACTGATACGTCCTTCCCGTCGACGCCGCTTGGGTGCTACACGGAGGGCTTGTGGGCCTCGAACCCATCGTGCCCGGTGGCGCAAATACCGGTGTGCGATCTGGCCAGCTTCGCTTCGGGATTGCCGCCGGACAACGGAGAGCCATGTGCTCCGACGCCGACACCTTTTCTCTGGCCCAGTCCGCTTCTCGAGTCGATCGAATCGATGTTCAAGAGCACCGACTATCCCGGACTCAACCTCCTTTCGTACACGCCGACGCTGCCGGCCGGCGGGCAATACACCTACTCCAATATGGGATATGCGCTGCTCGGGATGGCGGCGGTGAATCAGCAGCTCTACGACGATGGCAACTTCCTGGACAACTTCAGCGGCGCGTTGGCGTCTTATTGTCAGCTCGTGGGGATCCAAGCGAAGACCCCATACACGCAGTTTTACTACTGGGATCAGGTGTACAACTCGTCGTTCCTCAAGAATCTCGCGTGGGGCAACTCCAAGGAGCGCCGGCTGCTGTCTGCGAACAAGCCGCCGGAGTGGATTCCTTGGCTGGGTTCTGGTGGCATCGTGAGCAACGGCGAAGAGATGCTGACCGTCCTCTCGTATTTCGTGAACACGCAACCGGCGTGGTTTCAGCAATTGGTTCCCGGTGAGCCGTCGACGGGCTATAAGAACTACTGCAAAGCGGGCGAATACGAACAGACCGGCGACGGCTGGTTCATGACCACCTGGCCGCCCAACAGCGGCGAAGAGATTGTGTCCAAGGACGGCTCGGTCCTCGGGTTCACGTCCTGGATCGGCATACAGCCGAGGGCGAATCAGCCTCCTAACGGGGGCTACGGCCTCTTCGTCCTCAGCAATGGGCCCGATGCCCAGCCGCTGGGCAGGCTGTTCTACGCGCTGATGACCGACACACTTTCCAGGCCCAACCCGACTGAGGCCGAGGTGAAGAAGTATCTGGGCGTACCGGCGTCGGCGCCGTGACGGCGATGGCCCAGCGGCGCGCAAGAGCGGCGACACAACGACATCGAGCAGCAGCAGATGTGTCTCTTCGCGACGCGGTCGTGGGCTTTCGCCACCGGTCAGCCACGGCGGCGACTTGTAACACCCGTGAGGAGGTTGCCAGCCGCTGCGGTGAGGGAACTGGTCGAGTTCTATGGACGGCTTACGAACAAGCAGCAGATCGAAGAAGAGCCGCAAACGTTAAATAGGCGAAAAAAGAAGGCGCGACCACCAGTCGTCGTCGACGAAGACATCCGAATGGGAACCTGCAACGACAACAACAATGATTTCTCAGTGAGCCATGTTCGTGAACCGTGAAAGATGTAGCTGGTGAGCGACTGTAATGGTCTTGGTGGGGCCGTTACGGTGCTTTGCTATGATCAGGTCCGCTTCGCCGCCACGGGGGTCGTCGCGTTCGAACGCATCGGGCCTATGCAGAAGAATAACCATGTCACTATCCTGTTCGATCGATCCCGATTCACGTAGATCAGCCAACATTGGCTTCTTGTCAGTTCTTTGCTCAGGACCGCGATTCAGCTGACTCATCGCCACCACCGGGACTTCAAGTTCCTTTGCTAGAAGCTTGATCTGCCGGGAGAACTCGGACACTTCCTGCTGGCGCGACTCGACCTTCTTGCCCGACGTCATCAGCTGCAGGTAGTCGATGACGATCAGCCGCAGGTCCGCCTTCTGGGCCAGTCGGCGCGACTTGGCCCGGATCTCCATCATCGTCAGGTTGGGCGAGTCGTCGATGTAGAGCGGCGCCTCGCTGATCTCGCTCATCCGGCGCGCCAAACGCGTCCAGTCGTCGTCGCTCATGCGGCCCGCCCGCATGTCGGCGAGTTTGATCTTCGCCTCCGCCGACAGGAGTCGCATGACGATCTCGGACTTGCTCATCTCCAGCGAGAACACGACGCTCGCTTGCCGGTTCTTGATGGAGCACGAACGCAGGAAGTCCAGACCCAGCGTCGAGTTGTGCGTCGGCACCATGCCCTCGCCTGCCAGGTACAGATGCGACTCGTTGTCGACCTGCACGCATCGCACCGGCACGCTGTCGACGGGTCGCACCCATGCGACGTGGACACCTAGTTCCAGCAAGGCCGTCCTTCTGCCTGCCCGCGCGGGCAGGGTGGCCGGAATCAATCGGTCTGCACCACAACGCAACTGCGCCGTCGTGCGGATGCCCGACTCCGTCGGCCACTGGTGCTCCGCATCCGCGACGATCATCGTGCCGTCGGAGAACTCCACCTCGAAGCACGGCCGTCCGAGCATGACCTCGGTGGCGGCCACGACGCACGTCGGCAAGCCGTCGGCCCCGATGAGCTCGTCGCCGACCTGAACCTCCCCCATCGTCGTCCAGCCCGTGGGCGTCGGCAGGGGCGTGTCGAGCTTGAGTGCCTTCCCCATACCCGGCCTCGCCGCGATGACGATCATCTGCCCGGGGTGCAGCCCGTTGGTCAACTCGTCGAGATCGGTGAATCCCGTGGGCACGCCGCGCGAGATGCCGCCCTGCGACGCGATGGCGTCGATCTCGTCCATGGTCGGCTGCAGCAGCTGCTCGAGTGGAACGAAGTCCTCCGCCGTCCGGCGGTCGGTCACGTCGTACATCTCGGCCTGTGCCCGGTCGACGACCTCGGCGACGTCGGCACCCTCGGCGCCCGCGTACCCGTACTGCACGACCCGCGTACCGGCCTCCACTAGCCGCCGCAGCAGTGACTTCTCGGCGACGATGCCCGCGTAGTAGCCCGCGTTGGCCGCCGTCGGCACCGTCGAGATCAGGGTGTGCAGATACGGTGCGCCACCGACCCGCTTCAGCAGACCGCGACGATCGAGCTCCGCGGAGACGGTGATGGCGTCCGCGGGCTCACCCCGGCCGTAGAGGTCCAGGATGGCGTCGTACACGTTCTGATGCGCGGGGCGGTAGAAGTCGCCGGGCCGCAGCCGCTCCAGGACGTCGGCGATGGCGTCCTTGGAGAGCAACATCCCGCCGAGCACGGACTGTTCGGCAGCCATGTCCTGCGGGGGCTGACGGCCGTAGTCCTCCCTCGGCTGCGAAGCGTCCATGTCCGAATGGCCGAGGTCATCCACGACTGCCACGAAGCATCCCACCTCCCCCTGCATCGACGTCGAACATGCATTCGACGTCGCTCCCCGCGACCATAAACCAGCCCACCGACGGACAACCCTCGTCGAGGGCACCGGAACTGTCTGCGACGGCTCACGCTAGACGTTGCTGGAACCGCCGCATAGCGGGCCTGTTGATGAACTCGTGGATGGTGTGTGGATAGCGTTGTTCACTCATGTTGAGGCGCTGGGGAGAACCTGTGCATGAACGCCTTCGTTTTGCGCATCCCCGCAGATAAGGGCACCACAAAAGGCCTCTGTGGTTGTGGATGCCAATTGCCTCGGCGTGTCGGCCCAGGTTGCGATCTCGGGCGTGTTGTGTTGCGCGTTTGCGCCGAAGAGGTTAACAGCTGGTTGCTTCGCTAGGTATTGATTTCGCTGGAGAGTTCGCCAGCAGACACAGCAACGCCCGGGTGAAGACCGATTCGGTCTTCACCCGGGCGAATCGACGCTGGGGAAACTATTCCGCGACGACGCTCAGCGACACGACGGCCGCCACGTCGGGGTGCAAACGCACCGTGATCGGATGGTCGCCGACCGACTTGATGTGTGCCTTGGGCAGCTGGACGGTCCGCTTGTCCAGGTTCGGGCCGCCGGCCTTCTTGATGGCCGCGACGACGTCCGACGTCGTGACCGACCCGAACAGCTTGCCGCCGTCTCCGGAGGCGCGTACGGCCAGCGAAACCGCACCGAGGCCCTCGATGGCGGTCTTCAGCTCGTTGGCGTGCCCGAGGTCGCGCACGGTCTTGATGTCGCGTGCGCGGCGGATCTCGTCGGCCTGCCGCTCGGCGCCACGAGACGCCGTGATGGCCAGGCCACGGGGCAGCAGAAAGTTACGGCCGTAGCCGTCCTTCACTTCGACGGTGTCGCCGGCCGACCCAAGATGGTCGACCTCGGCGGTGAGAATCAGTTTCATGTCCGTTGTTCTTCCGTCTCGATCTATCGCGTCGCCGAGCTGAACGGCAGCAACGCAACCTCGCGCGCGTTCTTCACCGCGATCGCGATGTCGCGCTGGTGCTGCACGCAGTTGCCGGTCACGCGGCGGGCACGGATCTTGCCGCGCTCACTGATGTAGGTGCGCAGGAGCGCGGTGTCCTTGTAATCGATGTTCTGGTTCTTGCCCTTTTTGGAGCAGAACACGCACTTGCGGGTCTTGATCGGCTTGTCGGGTGCCGGCCGCCGCTTGGTGTTGGTCTTTGGCATGAGTCTTTCTTCCTTGCTTTTGCTAAATGATTTGTGTCAGAAGGGCGGTTCGTCGTCGGCGCCGCTGAAGGAACCGGAGGCAGGTGCACTGCCCCACGGATCGTCCTTGGGAGGCTCAGCACTGCGTGGACCACCGCCGCCGCCACCGCTGTTGCCGCCGCCGAAGCCGCCACCACCACCGCCGCCGCGACTGGCCTTGTTCACCTTGGCCGTGGCGTAGCGCAGAGACGGACCGATCTCGTCGACCTCGAGCTCGACGACGGTGCGCTTCTCGCCCTCACGGGTTTCGAACGAACGCTGCTTGAGCCGCCCGGTGACGACCACCCGCGCGCCGCGGGTAAGGCTCTCGGCGACGTTCTCGGCCGCCTCGCGCCAGATGTTGCACCGGAGGAACAGCGCTTCGCCGTCCTTCCATTCATTGGTCTGACGGTCGAACGTACGAGGCGTCGACGCGACCGTGAAGTTCGCGACGGCAGCACCGGACGGCGTGAACCGCAGTTCGGGGTCGGCGGTCAGGTTTCCGACGACGGTGATGATCGTGTCACCAGCCACTAGGTCCTCCTGGGGCGGCGCAAGCGCTCTTCGCGCAGCGCACATCGATGCGGCGTGTTTCGCGCGAGCCTACGCAAGGCACACGACAGTCGACCGGCGTTCGGCCGATGAGCGCGCGCGAGAACAGCATCCGCTGTTGTCTAGTGCTTGTCGGTCCGCATGACCTTGGTCCGCAGAACGGACTCGTTGAGCCCCAGCTGACGGTCCAGCTCGGACACCGTGGCCGGAGCGGCCTTCACGTCGATGACGGCATAGATGCCCTCGGCATGCTTGGCGATCTCGTAGGCCAGCCGGCGGCGTCCCCAGATGTCGACCTTGTCGACGGAGCCGCCATCCTTGCGGATCACGTTCAGGAACGTCTCCAACGACGGGGCTACAGTCCGCTCGTCGAGGGTTGGGTCAAGAATGACCATGATTTCGTATGGACGCATGGAAACCTCATCACCTCCTGTGGTCATGTACGGCCACGGACAATCCGTGGCAGGAGTATCGCCTGCGTCGGCAACCGGCCCAGGCTACCTGAAGAGCCCGCCACCAGAGAAATCGCGCTAGGCCCGAGAGACGCCGGTCACCGGGCAGGCGTCAGCTCCGGCTCGGGTTCGGTCGTCGGCATCCTGACCGGCACGGGCTGCCCCGAAGGCCGCAGCCACGACGGCAGCCACCGCGGCGGGTCGTCGACGGCGTTCTCGAACACCCCGCCCGACGGATCGTCGACGCGCCCTCCTGCACGCACCAGGTCAAGCTCGGGTCGGTAGATCTGGCGGATCACCAACGCGCACAACGCCATCACCGCGACGTCGCGGACGAGCACCGTCGTGGTGAACCACTGCTCGGGCAGACCCATCTTCTGCTCGCCGTACAGGAACAGCATCCGGGGTATCCACACCAGCGCGTCGACCGTCATCCACGCCAGCAGAATCCGTCGGTGCGGCAGCGCCAGCGCCGCGAACGGCACCAGCCACAGCGAGTACTGCGGGCTCCACACCTTGTTGGTCAGCAGGAACGCGGCGACCACCAGGAACGCCAGCTGCGCCAGCCGCGGTCGGCGTTGCGCGGTCAGCGCGACGTAAGCGATTCCGGCGCAACACAATACGAACAGCACCGCGGTCACGGAGTTGAGTATCGACGGCGGCTCCCAGAAACCCAGGTCCTGGTCGAAGCCGCGCCAGCCGGTGAACGACTTGATCACGTTGTAGAGCGAGTCCATGTCGTCGCCGCGACGGGTGTTCAGCCGGAAGAACTCCGACCACCCCCGCGGGAACAGCACCATCACCGGCAGGTTCACCACGAGCCACGTCGCTACCGCGGCCACCGCGGTCTTGCCCACCTCGCGCAACCTGCCGGTGCGCAGCGCGAGGATCGCCAGCGGCACCAACAGCAGCAACGGGTAGAGCTTGAGCGCAACACCGACGCCGATCAGCGCGCCTGCGAGCACGGGTTTTCGCCGCGACCAGGCCAGCAGCGCGCCGATCGCGGCCGCCGTCGCCAACGCGTCGAAGTTGGTGAACACCTGGAAGATCAGCAGCGGCGACCCCGCCACCACCGCCGCGTCCCAGATCCGCCGGCCCGACAATCGCGCCGTCGCCCACACCGTCGCCATCCACGCCAGCGCAAGCCCGAACGCCGCGATGTTGAAGAACATCACCACCTCGGCGACGATCGGCATCGACACCAGCTTGGTCATCGCGGTGTAGGTCTTCGCCAATGCCATCGACACGTACTGGTACAGCCCGGTGAGAACCGGATACTCCATGTAGCGGATGGCCGGGCTGCCGTCGTACTGCATCCGGGGCTTGCCCTCGCCGTCGGTCTCCACCCAGCTCGACTTGTACGGAAACTTGCCGAGGTTCAACAACTCCGCCGTGTACAGCGGCACCGTGTCGGAGTAGCAGAGCTCGTAGTAGGCCCGCTGGTTCTCCCACACCGCCACCCGCTGATCGGCGGTGCCCTTGTCGGTGGACTGCAGGCACGCGGCCTTGGTCGTGTAGCCGAACGCAAGGAAGACCAGGGCGATCAGCAGCATCACCCGCAGCGGCGTGAGGAACCGAGCACGTCCGATCAGCGCGTGCCTGCCGACGGGTCCGCCGACCACACCCGAGAGGGCATGGCCGATCACGTCGGTTCTGCTGGGCAGGTCGCGGTCGTCCGCGCTGCGGAGATCCTCGGCCAACGGCTGCGGTGAGACCGTTATCCGATTGGGTTCGTCCCCGGTCACGGCGGCGAAGGCGGCGCAGTCGCGGTCGGGGTCAGTGCGTTCGGGTCACCGGGCGGCGGAGGTGGCGGCCCCACCGGGATCGTGGTCGGTGGACCCCACGGGATCGTGATGCCCGGCGCAATCTCCAGCGTCGGCTGGATCACCGTCTCCGACGGCGGCGGTGGGACTGGTGGCGGAGGTGGCGGGGCCGCAGGCGGGCCCGCGTAGCCACCGATCTCGGTCGGCTTGGGGAACGTCTCGTTGTCGGTGCCCTTCAGCGCACCGTCCATGGTGGCCTTCCAGATGTCGGACGGTATGCCCGACCCGTAGACCGGGCCGCCGGATGCCGTCACCAACGGCTTGGTGCCCTCGGTGGTGCCCACCCAGACCGCGGTCGCAAGCGACGGCGTGTAGCCGACCATCCAGGCGTCGCGGTTGGCGTCGGTGTCACCGAGCTGGTTGGTGCCCGTCTTGGCCGCCGACGCCCGCCCGCCCGAAAGGTTGTGTCCGCGCGACCAGCCGGCGATGGGCTGCATCGCCGCGGTGACGTTGTCGGCCACCGCCTTGTCGATCTTCTGCTCACCGGAGTTGTCCTGCTGGGAGGCGTCGAAGAGCACCTCGCCGTCGGCGTTCACCACCTTCTGCACGAAGTGCGGCTTGTGGTACACCCCGGACGCGGCAAGCGTGGCGTACGCCGAGGCCATGTCGAGTACGCGGGTCTGGTACTGCCCCAACACGATTCCGTTGTTCGGCGGACCGCCCTTGCCGTCCTCGGACAGCGTGTGGTCCACGCCGGGGAAGCTCTCGGCGATGCCTGCCGCGTGCGCGGCGTCGGCCACGTCCTGCGGGCCGTTCTTCAGTTTCAGCATCAGCCGGTAGTAGCTGGTGTTCAGCGACTGTTTCAGCGCCTCGGCGATGTTGCAGACTCCGCAGCCCTCGCCCTCGACATTGGTGATCTTGATCCCGTTGACGGTCACCGGCGAGCTGTCGATCTGGAAACCCAAGCCGATGCCCTGCTGGAGCGCCGCCACCAACGCGAACACCTTGAACGACGATCCGGTCGGCAACCCGGCCTGCGCGAAGTCGAAGCCGTTGGCGTCGGTCCCGCCGTAGTACGCCTTCACCCCGCCCGTGTGCGGGTCGATCGAGACCACCGCGGACCGCATGTCGGGTTCTTGACCGTCGAGGTTCTCGGTCACGGCCTCCTCGGCGGCCTTCTGCGCCTTGGGATCGATGGTCGTGGTGACCTGCAATCCCTCGGTGTTCAGCGTCTGCTCGTCGATGTTGAACAGGTCGAGTAACTCCTTGGTGACCTGCCGCTCGATCAGCCCGTTCGGGCCGGTGGTCTGGTTGGCCGCGCGGGCCGCATCGGGCGACACCGTCGGTGGGAAGACCTGCGCCGCACGGTCGGACGGCGATAGCGCACCCATGGTGACCATGCCGTCGAGCACCCAGTTCCACCGCTCGGCCGCGCCCTCGGGGTCGACGGCCGGGTCCAGCGTCGACGGCCTCTGGATCAGCGCGGCGAGCAGCGCGCCGTCGGCGACGGTGAGCTGTTCGACCGGTTTGTCGAAGTAGGCCTTCGCCGCCGCGGAGATGCCGTACGACCCGCGGCCGAAGTAGATGATGTTCAGGTACGACTGCAGCACCGCGTCCTTGGACCACTCGCGCGACATCTTCGTCGAGATGACGAGCTCCTTGGCCTTGCGGACCAGACCGCCGACACCCGACCGCGCATCGCCGACCAACGCGTTCTTGACGTACTGCTGGGTGATCGTCGACCCGCCCTGCAGGTCGCCGCCGAAGATGTTGTTCTTGAACGCGCGGGCGAACCCGGAGAAGGAGAAGCCGGGGTTGGTATAGAAGTCGCGATCCTCGGCCGCCATCACGGCGTCACGCACGTGCACGGGTATCTGGTCGATGTTGACGTCGACCCGGTTGCCTTCCGGCGGAACGATCTTCGCCAGCTCGCTGCCGTCGCTGGCCAGAATCGTCGAGACCTGGGCGGTGCGGATGTCACCCGGCTTGGGCACGTCGACGATCAGGTAGGCCATCGCGAAGGTCACGATGGGCAGCACCAGCATGGCGGCCACACCGATGTACAGGGTGCGGCGCACCCACTTCCAGTTGATCTTGAAACCGGCGGAGCGTGGCTGCGGCGGCCCGCTCGGCGGCCCACTCGGCGGCCCACCACGGGGAGGTCCACCGCCGGGCGGCGGGCCGAACGGCGGCTGTTTCGGTGGCGGCTTACCGTCCAGAACCGCCTTGACGACGTCGACCTGACTGCGCAACCGGGGATCACCCACGGGCGGCACCGGCGGCAGCACCATCGTGCGGCGATCGTCGGGTGCGCCCGGCGGACGGGGCGGGAGCCGGGGCGGCGGGGCCGACTGTGCGCGTGCGTCTGCGTCGTCGCTCACACCGTCAGCCACGGGCCCGTTTCGGACGTCGTCGGCTGACCTGCTGTGGCGCCCTTCGCTATTCACTGGCCGTACGCGCGCCGGATCGCGCCGTCCGTGTGCCGCGTGCCTTTGGAGGACGAGGCGCGCCGAGCACGTATGACTTGACCAAGTGATTCCAGCTGCAGGTTCGGCACACCTCCACCACGTACACCGCGAACTCGTCGAAGCGGGCCGCGAGCATTACCAACTCCTCGGTGCTACGGGCTGAGCCGGAGACGGCGCCCAGGTGGTCGCCGAACACCCACTGCACCAGCGTGAGCTGTTCTTTGCGGCAGATCGGGCACATCGTCGGGCTGGGTTTGCCGTGGAACTTCGCGGCGCGAAGGAGGTAGGGATTGGCGTCACAAACCTCGGTGACGCCCGTGCGTCCCGAGTACACCTCGGCCAGCAGGGATCGCCGTTTGAGCGCGTAATCCACCACCTGTCGCTGCAATCCCACGTTGACCAGAGTACGTCGGCCCCTCAGGCCGGGAGGCGCGACTCCAGTGACCCTCACGCCGGATTGTGATCTGGTCTGCGGTGATGGCATGCCAACTCCTACGATCTGTCCGTGGCGACACGGCAGACAACGGGAACACGGGCGAAGGACACCGACCGCAACAACACGTGCCAGATTCTGGACAGCGCGCTCGGCGACGGGCAGCTGTCCCTCGACGAACACCGCACGCGGGTGGCGTCGGCGACGACCGCCGCGACCCTCGGCGACCTTCAGTCACTCGTCGAAGACCTGCAGAACGCGAACGCGCCCGTCCAGCTGCCCAACCTGAAGAAGCCGTCGCCGTTCAAGTCCAGCGGCGCCGGCGCCGGTTGGGGCATGCGGGCCGCGGTGGCCGGCGTGTTGGTGGTGCTCGGCATCGCGATCGGCTGGGGGCTGTACGGCAACACTCCGTCGCCGCTGAACTTCACCTCCGACCCCGGTGCGAAATCCGACGGCATCCCCGCCAAGGTGCTGACCCCGCCGCGGCAGTTGCATTCGTTGGGCGGCCTGACCGGACTGTTCGAGCAGATGAAGGCGAAGTTCGGCGACACCACGGGGTACGACCTCACCATCTACGCGGATTACGCCTCCCTGGAGCGCCAGGATCCCACCGAGCCGAGGCGGACTCTTCGCTACTCCTACCGCGGTGGTTGGGACGATCCTTCGGACACCAGCACGAGTTCGGATGCCAAGGTGGTCGACCTTGCGCAGTTCGACATCCCGAACCTGGTCGGCCTGGTCCGGGGTGCGCCCGAGGCGCTGGGCATCAACCCCGCCGAGGTCGAGACCACCTACATCGACATCAAGTCGAACAGCGATATGACCGCCCCGCCCGGCAGCATCGAGATCTCGATCTACGTGTCGCCGAAGTTCGGGAACAGCGGATACATCGAGTTGAACGGCGATGGCACGACCAAACGCATGAGCTATCCCAGCCCGTAGCAGCCCCGCCTGATCCCCAGTCCGTGCGATCTGATGTAGCGCCGTATATATCGGCGCGATACAATCGTCCAACGTGTTGAACCGTCGTAGCGACCGAGCTACATGTTTCCGGGGAGGTGATTCGATTGCTGGAGCTTGCCGTCCTTGGACTTCTGCTCGAATCGCCGATGCACGGTTATGAGCTGCGGAAGAGATTGACGGGCCTGCTCGGAGCCTTCCGGGCGTTCTCGTACGGTTCGCTGTACCCGGCGCTGCGCCGGATGCAGACCGACGGGCTCATCGTCGAGGACGCGGCACCCGTCGGGACGGTCAAGGTGCGGCGTGCGCGTCGCGTCTATCAACTCACCGACGCCGGCAAGGCACGGTTCACCGAGCTCGTCGCCGACACCGGACCGCAGAACTACACCGACGACGGTTTCGGCGTTCACCTGGCCTTCTTCAACCGGACCCCGGCCGAGGCCAGGATGCGGATTCTCGAAGGCCGCCGCCGTCAGGTGGAGGAACGCCGGGAAGGCCTGCGTGAAGCCATTGCGCGCGCCACCAACTCGCTCGACCGCTACACCCGCCAGCTACACCAGCTCGGGTTGGAGTCCAGTGAACGTGAAGTCAACTGGCTCAACGATCTGATCGCGGCTGAACGCGTGGCGCAGAGAAGCGCCGAACAGCAGCCCTGACAAAACACAGCTCACCAGTTCAGTAGTAGAGAAGGAGAACGTCCCATGTCCGAGGCCCCGTCGAATGAAGTCCGGGTCGCCATCGTTGGCGTCGGCAACTGCGCGTCCTCCCTGGTTCAGGGTGTGCAGTACTACAAGGACGCCGACGAGAACGTCACCGTTCCCGGCCTGATGCACGTCAAGCTCGGCCAGTACCACGTCCGCGACGTGAAGTTCGTCGCCGCGTTCGACGTGGACGCCAAGAAGGTCGGCTTCGATCTGTCGGAGGCCATCTTCGCCTCGGAGAACAACACCATCAAGATCGCCGACGTGCCGCCGACCAACATCACGGTGCAACGCGGCCCGACCCTCGACGGGATCGGCAAGTACTACTCCGAGACCATCGAGATCTCCGACACCGAGGCCGTCGACGTGGTCAAGGCGCTCAAGGACGCCAAGGTCGACGTGATGGTGTCCTACCTCCCGGTGGGTTCGGAAGAGGCCGACAAGTTCTACGCCCAGTGCGCCATCGACGCCGGCGTAGCGTTCGTCAACGCGCTGCCCGTGTTCATCGCCTCGGACCCGGTGTGGGCCAAGAAGTTCGAAGACGCAGGCATCCCGATCGTCGGCGACGACATCAAGAGCCAGGTCGGCGCCACCATCACCCACCGCGTGATGGCCAAGCTCTTCGAGGACCGCGGCGTGCAGCTCGACCGCACGATGCAGCTCAACGTCGGCGGCAACATGGACTTCCTCAACATGCTCGAGCGTTCGCGGCTGGAGTCCAAGAAGATCTCCAAGACCCAGGCCGTCACGTCGAACCTGCAGCGCGAGTTCAACACCAAGGACGTGCACATCGGCCCGTCCGATCACGTCGGCTGGCTCGACGACCGCAAGTGGGCCTACGTCCGCCTCGAGGGTCGCGCCTTCGGCGACGTGCCGCTGAACCTGGAGTACAAGCTCGAGGTGTGGGACTCGCCGAACTCGGCCGGCGTCATCATCGACGCGGTGCGTGCCGCGAAGATCGCACTCGATCGTGGAATCGGCGGCCCCGTCGTCGCCGCATCGGCCTACCTGATGAAGAGCCCGCCCAAGCAGATGGCCGACGACATCGCGCGCGCGGAGCTCGAAACCTTCATCGAGGGCTAGCCTTCCTGCGGCTTGTGCACATGTGGTCGCGGTGATCGCGACTGCGTGTGCACAAATCGCAGTGGGTAGGGTCCAATTCGTGGTCAATGACGACGAATTGATGGGCCTCCACGAGTTCGCCCTGCTGCCCGAGAACGCCGAGCAGATCGGGCACACCGGCCCGCTGCCGCCCGTCGAGCGCATCGACTCCGGCGACATCAGCGCGCTGAAGTGGGGCATCGATTCCCCGCAGGTGGTGTTCCTGCACGGCGGCGGGCAGAACGCCCACACCTGGGACACCGTCATCCTCGGACTCGGCGTGCCCGCGCTCGCGGTCGACCTGCCAGGGCACGGCCGCTCCGCGTGGCGCGAGGACGGCGACTACGGCCCCAAGCTCAACGCCGAGACGCTGCGGCCGGTGCTGCGCGAACTGGCACCCACCTCGCGCCTGGTGGTCGGGATGTCGCTCGGCGGGCTGACCGCACTGCGCATCGCCGCCGCCGAACCCGCGCTAGTGCCGACGCTGGTGCTCGTCGACGTCACGCCGTCGGCCCCCGAGCGTCACGAACAGATGACGAAGGCGCAACTGGGCGCCGTCGCACTCGTACAAGGCGAGCGCACCTTCCCCTCGTTCGAGGCCATGCTCGACGTGACGGTGGCCGCCGCGCCGCACCGTGACCGGAACTCGTTGCGCCGCGGCGTCTTCCACAACTCCAAGCAGCTCGACGACGGCACGTGGACGTGGCGGTACGACTCGTTCCGCAAGGGTGACGGTTTCGACGGATTGTGGGACGACGTCCCATCGATCACCATGCCGACCACGCTGGTGCGCGGCGCCAATTCGTACTTCGTCAACGATGAGGACGCGGCAGCATTCGCCAACGGCGCACCGGGATTTCAGCGCACCCACATCGTCGCCGACGCCGGTCACTCCGTGCAGGGCGATCAGCCACGCGCACTCGTCGACATCCTGCGCGACGTGCTGGCTGGCTAGTGGCAACCTTCGTCCTGATCCACGGCGCCGCCGACGTCGGCTGGTACTGGCATCTGCTCGAAGCCGAGCTGCGCGCGCGTGGACACGACACGGTCGCTCCTGACCTGCCATGCGATGACGACGCTGCCGGTCTCGACGAGTACGTCGACACGGTGCGCGAGGCGATCGGCGATCGCACCGACCTCGTCGTCGTCGGCCATTCGCTTGGCGGCTTCACCGCACCGCTGGTTGCCGACCGGGTCGACGCCGACGCACTCGTTCTGGTGGCCGGAATGATCCCGGCACCAGGGGAACCGCCGAACGACTGGTGGGGGAACACGGGCTACTCGGCAGCCTCCGACAGGCACGCCCGGCAAGATGGCTACGCAGATCAGAAGGACGATCCCTTCGTCACGTTCTACAACGGCGTCCCTCGCGAGCTGGCCCAGCAGGCAATGGGCAAGGAGCGCAGGCAGTCCGACACCTGGATGGCCGCGCCGTGGCCGCTCGACGCGTGGCCAGCCGTTCCGACGAAGTTCGTGGTGTGCCGCGACGACCGCTTCTTTCCACCCGACTTCCTCCGCAGGCTGGCGACGGAACGCTTGGGCGTCACCCCCGACGAGATCGACGGCGGTCACTGCGCGGCATTGAGCCATCCCGGACAACTCGCCGACGTGCTCGAGAGATACGCGTCGAAGACATAGCGCCTGCTGCGTTTCCTTCCGTTCACCTTCCGCTTCACAGCTGCTCAACAGGAACCCGTAAGTTTTCGACGATCGGCCCCAGCCCGGCCGGTGACAGTCGGAAGGAACCCCCACGCCATGGCGCTCGTGCCGCTGAACCTATTCGTCAACCACAACGGAAAGTCCTCGCGACAGCATGTGACCTGCCGCTACAAGTGCGGCGACGCCTGCTCCAAACCGGTCCCCAACACCAGCGACAACGAATACTTCGGCGACATCATCCGGCGGGCAGGAGCGAAGCGACCCGGGGATGATCCAGCGCGGGTCTCGCGGCGGTCGATGCTGCAGGCCGCCGGCGTCACCGTGCTGGCCGTCGGGGCCGGTTCTGCGCTGGCCGCCTGCGGGACTGACGAACAACCGGCCGCGACGCCGGCTTCGCCGCCGCCACCCGCCGAGCCCTCGCCAGGAATGAAGTTCACCGCCGTCGCGCCGAACATCGAGGACGCCGTCGTGATTCCCGACGGATACCAGCAGGGTGTCGTAATCAGTTGGGGCGACCCGATTTTGCCCGGCGCGCCCGCCTTCGACGTGAAGGCCCAGACGGCTGCCGCCCAGCGGCAGCAGTTCGGCTTCAACAACGACTTTGCCGCCCTGCTCCCGATTGACGGGCAACCGAACCACTTCCTGCTGGTGACCAACCACGAGTACGTCGACCCGGTGTTCATGTTCCCCGGGTACGACGCCAACACCCCGACGCGCGAGCAGTTCGACATCGAGGTCGCGGCGGTCGGCATGGGTGTCGTGGAGGTCGAGCGCGCGCCACAGGGCGGTCTGAAACCGGTCATGGGCCACTACAACCGGCGCTTCACTGCCGACACGCCGTTCACGCTGATCGGCCCTGCCGCAGGATCCGACTTCGTCAAGACCGCCGCCGACCCCACCGGTCGTACCGTCGCAGGCACCTTCGCCAACTGTTCCGGCGGTGTAACCCCCTGGGGCACAGTTCTTTCTGGCGAGGAGAACTTCAACACCTACTTCGGCTCACCCGAGGGCTCTGCGGCACCCGGCCCCGTGGTCGCCGACCAATACAAGCGCTACGGCATCGCGGCCAAGCCGAGCGAGCTCAAGTGGGAGACCTTCGAGCCCCGCTTCGACCTCGCCAAGACGCCCAACGAGATCAACCGGTTCGGCTACGTCGTCGAGATCAATCCGTGGGACCCCAACTCGACACCGGTCAAGCACTCCGCGATGGGTCGGCTCAAGCACGAGGCCGCCACCGTCTACGTCGCGTCCGACGGCACGGTGGTGGCCTACACGGGCGACGACCAGAAGTTCGACTACATGTACAAGTTCATCTCCAGCAAGAAGATTCAGCCCGGCCGCGAGGTTGCGGCGATGGCCAACAACATGTCGATCCTCGACGAGGGCACGCTGTACGTCGCCAAGCTGTCCAGCGACATTCCGCCTGGCGACATCGACGGCTCGGGCAAGCTCCCGTCCACCGGCTCCTTCAGCGGCTCGGGCACCTGGATTCCGCTGCTGCGGTCGGGCCCTGGCGGACAGGCCGAATCGCTGGTGCAGGGCGTGACCGCACAGGAGGCGGCGGTATTCACCCGCTTCGCCGCCGACAAGGCGGGCGCCACCAAGATGGACCGGCCCGAGGACTTCGAGGCCAACCCGAAGACCGGCAAGATCTACGTCGCGCTGACCAACAACGACGACCGGGGCGCGCCGGACGAAGCGGCCGTCGACGCGGCCAACCCGCGCAACGACAACAAGAGCGGGCAGGTCCTCGAGATCACCGACGACCACGCGGGCACGTCGTTCACCTGGGACCTGCTGCTGGTCTGCGGTGACCCGGCGGCGGCCGACACCTACTTCGCCGGTTTCGACAAGACCAAGGTCAGCCCGATCTCTTGCCCGGACAACCTCGCCTTCGACAGCCACGGCAACCTGTGGATCTCCACCGACGGCAACGCACTGGACTCCAACGACGGCCTGTTCGCGGTGGCGCTCGAAGGGCCCAACCGCGGCGAGACCAAGCAATTCCTCACCGTTCCGCTCGGCGCAGAGACGTGCGGGCCGGTCGTCACCGACGACCTGGTCACCGTCAGCGTTCAGCACCCTGGCGAGCACGACGACAACAGCATCGACGACCCGTTGTCGCGCTGGCCCGAGGGCGGCAACGGCACCGCGCGGCCGTCAGTCGTGGCGGTATGGCGGGACGGCGGGAATATCGGCGTGTGAGCGCACGTACGTTAAGAGCGTGACCTTCCCCACGCGCATCGGCGTACAGCTGCAGCCCCAGCACTCCCCCAACTACGGCCACATTCGCGACGCGGTCCGCCGCTGCGAGGACATGGGCGTCGACGTCGCCTTCAACTGGGATCACTTCTTCCCGTTGTACGGCGATCCCGACGGCGCACACTACGAGTGTTGGACCATGCTCGGCGCCTGGGCCGAACAGACGTCGCGCATCCAGTTCGGCGCGCTGGTGACCTGCAACTCGTACCGCAACCCCGAACTGCTGGCCGACATGGCGCGCACCGTCGACAACATCTCCGACGGCCGGCTGATCCTTGGCATCGGCTCGGGATGGAAGGACAAGGACTACGAGGAGTACGGCTACGACTTCGGCACCGCGGGCAGCAGGCTCGACGACCTCGCCGAGGCGCTGCCGCGGATCAAGTCACGGTTGGCCAAGCTGAATCCCGCGCCGATCCGCGACATCCCGATCCTGTTGGGCGGTGGTGGCGAGAAGAAGACGCTGCGCCAGGTCGCCGAGCACGGCGACGTGTGGCACTACTTCGTCGACCAAGAGACCTACCCGCACAAGGCGGAGGTGCTGGCCCAGCACTGCGCGGCGGTGGGCCGCGACCCCGCCACGATCGAGCACTCTGCGGGCGTGGAGGGCGACGGCATCGACGCGCTGCTCGCGCAGGCCGAGGTGATGACCGGCCTCGGCGTCAGCCTGCTGACCGTCGGCGTCAACGGCCCCGACTACGACCTGACCGGCGCCGAAGCGTTGTGCCGGTGGCGCGACGCCCGCGCGTGACCCGAAGCCGCCGAACACCTCCGATTGGTCCGTCCACGTGAGAAACTGACCGCGCCATGCCCAAGAAGTACGGCGTCAAAGAGAAGGACCTGGTCGTCTCCCACGTGGTGAACCTGGTCCTGACGGGCAAGCTGCGCTCCGGAGATCGGTTGGACCGCAACGAGATCGCCGAGCAGCTTGGCCTCAGCCGGGTGCCCATCCAGGAGGCGGTGGTTCAGCTCGAACACGACGGGGTGCTCTCGACGCGGTACCACCGCGGTGCCTACGTCGAGCGCTTCGACGAAGGCGTGGTCCGCGAACATCACGAGCTCTACGGGATGCTGAACGGCATCGCATCGGCGCGCGCCGCGACCGCGCGCGACCCGAAGGTGCTCGACGCGCTTCGCCCGCTGGAGGACGCGATGCGCGCGGGCACGGGGTCGCGCGCGTTCAGCGACGCCGCGTGGCGCTACCGAAAGACGGTCAACGAGGAGTACGCCGGGCCGCGACTGCGGGCCGCGATTCGGGCCTCTCTAACGCTGATGCCGCCGTCCTTCTGGCCGGTGTACTTCGGCAGCCATGTCGAACTGCTGGCGTACTTCGTGGCCGAGACCGCGGCAATCGCAGAAGGGGATCCCGGTGCGGCGCGTGCCGCTTGCGTCGACCGGGCCGAATTGATGGGCCGGATCATGCTGGCCGAACTGATCCGGCGGCGCGTCCTGGCGCCGCCGGTCTCGGTACCGCACGAGACCACGGTTG
>Ga0137412_10000291_pt1 | contig 34355 bp, 32 predicted proteins | sample CZODoug2_1_16fun_FD_122160 | JGI IMG/M metagenome (GOLD analysis project Ga0137412, IMG submission 122160) | Vadose zone soil fungal communities from Angelo Coast Range Reserve, California, USA - CZODoug2_1_16fungal (Hybrid Assembly) | ecosystem: Environmental > Terrestrial > Soil > Vadose zone...
AGCAGCGTCAGGACGCTGGCAGTGTGGGGGTCAGGGGTTCGAGTCCCCTCAGCTCCACCCTCAGCTCCACCAGTATTTCCGGGGGTTGTAGCGGCTTTGCCGCGTCGCGGCGGCATTGCGGCCCTCTAGTTGGCGCCCAACTGTGCTTACGGTATGTCCGTGACGAGCACCGACTAACGCAAGAAACGCGGCGCTTGGGGTCGCGGAACGAGTCGCAAACACCGCACCGGCCATGAGGTTCGCGTGCCAGCTGGCACCGATCCGGTCACCGGCAAACGTCTGACGCTGCAGGAAACGGCACCCACCTTGCGCGAGGCCGAGAAGCTCCGCACGAAGCTGCTCGCTGAGGCTGACGGTTTCAAATCGGCGAGAACGAATGCTTCTCTGGGTTACCTACTGGATCGGTGGCTGCCACAGCACGACATCGATGAGGACACCAGGGAGAGCTACGAGAGTCTGACCTTTCGTCGATCTACTCCTCCAAACCGACCGTCTCGCGGTAGGCGCTTGAGAAGGAGATGGCGAGTTCGGCGGGTTCGTCGCCGAGGTTTCTAGCGCTGTGCCACACGCCGCTGGGGATCGAGATGACGCCTCCTTCCTCCATCACGCGCTCCTCGTCGTTCCAGGTGTTGATGATCCGTCCTTTGAGTACCGTGAGGATCTCGTCGCAGTTGGGGTGGTAGTGGCGTCCGTTCGCCTGCCCGGGGTTGAGTACGCACTTGCCGACCGTCATCGTCGTCGAGTTGCCGATGGCGGCCGAGACGTACCATTCGAGCCGTCCCCACGCGTGCGGTTCGTGGACGTGGTCGGCGGCCGTGCGCAGGTGTGTGTCGATTTCTTGCTCGCTCACAGGGTGTCCTTCAGTTCGATTTCGGTGTTGTCCGAGGCGAGGCCGGCCTCATGGATGGCGGCGACCTGGCGGGCGAATTCGAGGTTCGCCATGTGGGGCTGCTGGCCGGTCAGCACGCATTCGAGGAAGTAGTTCAGCTCCCCGTACAGGCCCTGAGTGAATTCGGAGCGGTTCTCGAGGGTGTTGAGGGAGTCCTGCGGTTCCCACACGATCGCTCCGGAGCCCAGTCCGTCGGGCGCGAAGCTGGTTGTTTCTCCGTACTTGAATGGGATGCCGCGCTGGAAGGTCACGCGGCGGACGTTGTCGATCTCGGCGGTTGCCTGCTCTCCGAAGGCGGTGTACCGCTCGAAGGGCTGGCCGGGCGCCGCGCCGTGGGTGAAGTGGAGGTTGCTCAGCACGCCGTTCTTGTGCCGGATCAGCAGCGCGCCTGCGTTGTCGATGCCGCGGTGGACGGTGATCCCGGCGGCTGGGCCCGCGATGCTGAGCAGCAGCGAGACGGGGTGACAGCCGTTGGCTAGCCACATGGAGTTCTCCGTGGCGCTGCCGCCGAGGGGGATGGTCAGCGGGTATTGCGCGAGGAGGGTGTGGAGTTGCCCGAGGGATCCGGAGGTGATGAGCTCGCGGAGCTTGACCGCGGCGGGCATGAAGACCTTTTTGTAGCCGACCGCAGAGATCAGCTCGCCGCGAGCCGCGATCATCTGGTCGACCTCGTCGACGGTGGTGGCGGCGGGCTTTTCGAGCCACACGTGAAGTCCGGCTTCGAAGGCTTCGATCGCCAGGGCCGCGTGCAGTTGCGGTGAGACGCAGATCAGGACGGCGTCGAGGTCTTCGTTGGCATACATCGCCGTCGCGCTCGCGTAGCCGTGTTCGAGGCCGTATTGCACAGCGGTGCGGTTGGCGAGTTCGTGGTTGACGTCTGCAACGGCGACGAGTTCGACCGGGAGGAAGGTGAGGGTGGGCAGGAGGTTGCGGTAGGCGTGCCCGCCGACGCCGACCATGCCGACGCGCACCCGCTTGTCGAAGTTTCGCTGGTAGGTCACTATCGGATTCCCTTGATGTGGACGCGCAGAAAGTTCAGGTCCTTCTCGGTGACCTTGGACATGTCCCACTGCTCGAACGGGACGTCCGGGTGGAAGGCTCCCGGTGCGCCGTACTCGTAGTCCGCCCGCCACTTGCCGTGCGAGGGGTTGAGGCAGATCACGGGGGACACCCCGTCGTCGACGATCGCCTGGATGATCTCGACCACCGGCCAGCTGGCGGCGTCGAGCCCGACGTTCCATTCGAGCCGGGTCGGGTCGTCGTCCGCGGCGCGCCCGCCCTTGGTGTGGACATAGCCGATCAGGGGGCGCAGTGTCCGGTACGCCTCGAGCGTCGGCAGGGCGCCCATATGCCAGGCGTTCTGGATATCCCAGGTGATGCGAAACTGGTCCGGGGGCCCGATCCAGTCCACGAAGTCGACGAAGTCGCGGGCTTGGGCGAGGAAGCAGTCGTGGACCTCGTTCTCCAGTGTCGGGGTGAATCCCGCGTCGACGATGCGCTGCGTGGCCTCGCGGTAGACCTCGGCGACCCACGGGTGCTCCTGCTTCAGGCGGGGCACTGTGGGTCCGGCCCCGGCGCCGTCGAGCTTCCCGGCGATCAGCCGGACGAAGCGGGGTTTGAGGACCGCGGCGGCTTCCAGGATCCGGTCGAGCGTGGTGAGGTGCTCGGTGCGGAAGACTTCCTCGCCGCGCTCCACATGGTCGTTGAAGACCAGGGTGGACAGGCAGTAGGCGCGCAGCCCGGCGCGCTCGATCGTCGCGGCGGCCCACCCGGCGGTCTCGGTATCCAGTTCGGCGACCGACTTGCCGTAGATCTTGCCCCACACGTCGATCCAGCGCAGCCCCCACCGGGCGAACTGGTCGACCGCCAGATCGAAGTCCCGCGAGCCCATACCGCTCAGCGCGGTGAGTTCCACTTCTCTGTTCGTATCAGACATGGATCTCCTTGAGCTGCCTCATGGTCTCGGTGATGGCGACCTCGGTTGGCAGACGTTCCACGCTGGAGGCGCCGAAGAATCCGGCCACGCCCTTGGTGCGTGACAGGACGTACTGGGCGTCGGCGGCGGTGGCGATAGGGCCGCCGTGGCACAGCACGATGACGTCGCCTCGGGTGGCTGTGGCGGCGTCGCAGATGGCCTGGACGCGGGTGACGCACTCGTCGAGGGATGCGGCGGTCTGCGCGCCGATGGTGCCGGAGGTGGTCAGGCCCATGTGCGCGACGACGATGTCGGCCCCGGCGTCCGTCATCGCCTCGGCTTGCTGCTCGTCGAAGACGTAGGGCGAGGTGACCAGGTCGAGCCGGTGGGCCTCGCGGACCATCCCGACCTCGAGCGCGTAGGACATGCCGGTCTCCTCGAGGTTCGCCCGGAACGTCCCGTCGATCAATCCGACGGTGGGGAAGTTCTGCACTCCGGCGAAGCCGATGTCTGCGAGCTGTCGCAGGAAGCGCGGGATGTCGCGGAACGGGTCGGTGCCGCACACGCCCGCGAGCACCGGGGTTTGCTTGACGATGGTGAGCACCTCTGCGGCCATCTCCACGACGATGGCGTTGGCGTCGCCGTAGGGCATCAGGCCCGCGAGGGACCCGCGCCCGGCCATCCGGTAGCGGCCGGAGTTGTAGATGATGATGAGGTCGGCGCCGCCGCTCTCGGCGCTCTTGGCCGAAAGTCCGGTGCCGGCGCCCGCACCGATGACGGCGCTGCCGCGCTCGATCTGCGCGCGAAGCCTTTCGAGAACCTCTTGGCGGGTCACGGGTTCTTCCTCCTCGAGGAGTGGGTCTGGATATTGTGGTGCAGCGTGTCGGCCATCTCGATTGCGAACTCAGGATCGTTGATCACTGTGTTGCGCCGCAGGACGGTCACGTGTTCGGCGACGGTCTGGTCGAACGCCGCGAACAGAGCCTTGTCGGCGTCAGGGTCGTGGAATGGCTCGCCTGCGCAGTCGATAGCCGAGACGCCGAGCAGCGGGACGTGCACGCTGACCGGTCCGGTGGCAGCGTTGAGCCGCTCCGCCAAGCGTCGGCCGAGCTCGGCGTTCTCGCCGGGGGTGGTGCGCATGAGGGTGACGGTGGCGTTGTGCGTATGCAGGCGGCGCTGGGCGTAGGCCGGCGGCACCGTGTCGCGGGGCCCGAAGTTGACCATGTCGAGGGCTCCGAAGCTCACGGCCTGCGGTATGCCGGCACGCCCGGCGGCGGCGAGCCGGGTCGGTCCAGCGGAGAAGACCCCGCCGACGAGTTCGTCGGCGAGTTCGGTCGTGGTGAGGTCCAGCACACCGGCGACGGAGCCGGATTCGACGAGCTTTTCCATGGACATTCCACCGACACCGGTGCAGTGGAAGACGAGCACCTCGTACCCGAACTCTTCTAAGCGTGCGCGCGCCGCCTCGACGGCCGGCGTGGTGACGCCGAACATCGTGGCCGCCACGACCGGCTTGTCTGGGCTCGACGGCAGCGGCATGGCGGTGACCATGCCCGCGACCGCGGCGGCGGCGTTGGCGAGGATCGGGCGCGAGACCGAGTTGATCCCGGCGACGTCCACGACCGAGTACATCAGGGCGATGTCGTTGCCGCCGAGGTAGGGCCTGGTGTCTCCGGCGGCCACGGTGGAAAGGATCAGCTTGGGGAAGCCCACCGGGAGCGCGCGCATCGCGTGGCTCGCGATCGTGGTGCCGCCGGTCCCGCCCAGCGCGAAGGCGCCGTCGATGCGGCGTTCCTCGAGGAGCTGCCGGGCGATGGCGGTAGCGCCGCGGGCCATCGTGGCCACCGCATCGCCGCGGTCGTGTGCCGCGCGCAGGGCGGCCAGCGTGCTCCCGCCCGCCCGGGCGACCTCGTCGCTGCCGATGTCGGCCACACCCGCGGGATCACCGAGCACGCCAGCATCCAGCACGAGCGTGTCCACGCCGGACAGGTAGAGCCGATCGCGGACGAACTCGTATTCACGGCCCTTCGTGTCGAGTGTTCCGATCAACAGTACGGCCGGCATCGTTGTCCACTCCTCTCAATTCACAGGGACAGCAGTTCGGCGACGCGATCGGGCGTGGCGGCGGCGGATTGTGCGCCTGGGGTGGTGGTGGCGAGGGCTCCTGCGCCGCAGGAGCGGCGAACAGCTTCGGCCAGCGGAGTGTCGGAGGCGAAGGCGAGCGCGAACTGGCCGCAGAAAGTGTCGCCCGCACCCACCGTGTCCACGCTCGGCACCGCGAAGCCGGGCACGTCGATGCGGCCCGTCTTGTCGGCCGCGCTCGCTCCGCGGCGCCCGAAGGTGACGACGGCGACCGCCGGGCCTAACTCGAGCAGGGCGGCCGGGTCCGCGGAACCCGCCAGTGCGAGAGCCTCGGACTCGTTGACGATGAGCGCGTCGGTCATCCGCAGCAGTTCGCTCAGCTCCGGGGTCGGCTCCGGGGGACAGGGGGCTGCGTTGAGGACCACGGGGACATTCAGTTCGCGGGCAACCTGAGCTGCTGCAATCGATGTGGGGAGCGGGGTTTCGAGCTGGAGTAGCAGGGCTCCCGCCGCGTGAAGCAGTGTGCGTAGTCCCGCGCGGCCGGCGAGTGCCGCCGGTGTCAGCTGCCGGTTTGCGCCCGACGCGACAATGATCATGTTCTCGCTGCTCTCCTCGACGGCGATGAACGCCATCCCGGTCGAGAAGCCGTTGAGCGTGGCCACGTGGCCGACGTCCACCCCCTGTGCTGCGACGGCGGCGAGAAGGTCGGTGCCGAACGTGTCGTCTCCGACGAGCCCGGCCAGGCGCACGGTCGCCCCGAGCCGGGCGGCGGCACAGGCCTGGTTGGCGCCCTTGCCACCGGGGCGGCGTTCGGCGTTCGGGCCGGCGACGGTCTCGCCCGGGTTCGGCAGGTGCGGGACGGTGACCACGAGGTCGACGTTGAGGCTGCCGATCACGACCAGGTCAGTCATCGGCGCGGCCGTTCTTCTGCGCCGCAATGACGAGCTGGTCGGCGATCGCGGTGAGCGAGGTGTCGGCGAGGTGGGGCAGGCAGTGGCCACGTAACAGGTAGAGCTTGTCGCGCCAGCGCTGCGGCAGCGCTTCGGCACCGTTGAGAGCGCCGGTGAGGGCGCCGACCATCGCGGGCATGCTGTCGCTCTGCTTGGCGATCATTCCCGCCAGGGGCAGCGCCACGGACGGGTCGCCGCCTGTCGCCGAGACGATGGCGAACGCTGAGGCGAGCGTTTCGGGCGCGACGGTGCCGAAGCTGTAGGAGGCGTTGGCCACCTGGTCGTTGAGGTCCGCGACGAGGTCCAACGGAGTCGCCGTGGTTGCGGCCAGGTCGAGCGCGTTCGCCATATTTCGGGAAAGCCAGCTGTCCTGCGGGATCCGGGCCACACCCGCCCGCACCGCTTCGGCTGCGTCGGCCCCGGACGCGGCGGTGGCGATCGCGGCTGCCATCGCGGCCGCCGCCCACACGCCGTCTTCCGCGTGGGTGATCTCGGCGAGCCGGGTGGCGACCTCGGCCGCTCGGTCCGCCTCGCCGGCGTAGCGCAGGCCGACCGGGACGGCGCGGGCCACCGCGCCGTCGTCGAAGTGCGCCGGATTGTCGTTCCCGGTGGCCGGGGGCGTAAGGCCTGCTCGGGCGTTGACGATCGAGGAGCGCTCGGCGATGCCCGTCCACACCTCCTCCGATCGGTCGACGACGTGTCTGCGCCAGCCGGCGAAGAGCGCCTCGCTCGTCGGGTCGTCACCGGCCTCGAGCAGGATGAGGGCTGCGGCCGCAGCGAACTCGGTGTCGTCGGTGCCGGCCAGTTCCAGCGGCTCGGGGCGTCCAAGTGTGAACGGCAGCGGGAAGCGCAAAACGTGCTGGGTGTCGGCTTCGGCGCTGAAGTGCCACAGCCATTTGCGCGGTCCGCCCAGACGCGTGCTGCGATGGTAGAGGGCTGGCAAACCGGCCGCGTCTCCGATCGCCAGCCCGAGCAGGGCACCGCGCGCGCGGTCGGTCGGAGACTTCGCCACGACGGCTGGGGTGTTCATGCGGCCGTGTCCTTCCTGAGCAGCGCGGTGTGCAGATCGCGGGCGAGTTGGGCTAGATCGGTCCCGGCCGTCGAGCGGATGCAGTGGCCGCGCACCACATTGATGCGTCGGCGCCACTGCTCGGGAATGGCTTCGGCTCCGCGCAAAGCGCCTGCCATGGCTCCGGCCATCGCGGCGATGGTGTCCGCGTCGCGCCCGACGTTGGTGCCGCCGAGCACGGCTTGCACGTAGTCGCCTCGAGCGGCGGCGAACACCCCCATGGCCAGTGCGGTGGCCTCGGGGCCCACGTCGGCGAAGGGGTAGTGGAAGATCGAGATCCTGGCGTAGAGCTCGTCGAGGGCGGCGGGCAGGTCCGTGTGCGCCGTGCCGATCTCCACAGCCCGCCGGATGCTCCGCGTGCTCCAGGAGTCGGCGGGTGCGGCCGCGAGACCCGCCTCGAGCACGTCCTCCCAGGAGTCGGCGGTCATCGCGGCAGCGACGGCGGCGGCGATGACCTGGGCGCAGTAGATGCCGTCCCGGGCGTGGGAGACCTGTGCCTCGATCGCGGCGAGCCGGGCGGCTTCGCGGGGGTCGCCGGCGCACAGGATGCCGACAGGCGCGATCCGCATCGCCGCGCCATCGCTCCACATCTCGTGGTTGTCGCTCCCCGTGACCGGCGGTGCAAGACCAGCGCGGAGGTTGTTGATTGCGGTCATCTCGCTGAATCCGCCGCCGTAGAAGCCGCCCACCTGATTGACAAGGTTCTCGGTCCAGGCGGCTGCGACCTGGCCTGGGGTGAGGTGCGTGCCGTGGGCCAGCATCAGCCGGGCTGTCAGCACCGCGTACTCGGTGTCGTCCGTGCCTGCCGGGTTCTCGTCGACGAAGTCGGACACCCACCCGTAGCGCTCCACGATCTGGGCCCGGGTGAGGCCCTCGGTCGGCGCCCCTAGCGCGTCGCCAACCGCCTGCCCGATGAGCGCGCCGTAGACGCGTTCGAACGATGAAGTCACTAGCACCTTCCTTGCAAGGCGTTTTGCATAACTGCAGGCTCGCCAACTCAAACTCATGCGCTCGACGTCGTCAAGAGTCAGGCCGTGAATGTTCGTTACTTGCCGAGAACTGCTGTCTGGTAAGAGGTTCTGCCTCTTGACATCGGTACGGGGCCGAGAGCATTGTTGCTGCCACGTTACGCAAAGCGCTTTGCAAGGAGGCGGAGTTGACGCGGGTCGGGATCGCAGAGGTTGCCGCGCAGGCCGGTGTCTCGGTGACAACGGTCTCCCATGTGCTGTCCGGTCGCCGGCCGGTCGCCGAAGGCACCAGGACTCGAGTGTTTCAAGTGATCGAGCGCCTCGGCTACCAGCCCAACAAGCTCGCCCGAGGCCTAGCTACCCAACGGACGATGACGGTCGGGCTGATGGTTCCCGATGTGACTAACCCGTTCTATCCGATGGTTCTGCGCGGCTTGGACGACGTACTGATGCCGGCGGGATACCACGCGATCGTCTACAACACCGACGGGTCCCGCGAGCAGGAGATCGCTTTCCTGCAGTCGATGGGCAGCCATGTCGATGGTGTGGTCGTCGCGTCGTTCCAACTCGCCAGGAAGGATCTCCTGGCGCATGGGACGACCATGCCGCTGGTCCGGCTCGGCGGCGGCCCTTTCGACGCCGACCTCGGGGACCTGGTCCGCAGCGACGACGAGGGCGGCATGGCCCAAGCCGTCCGCTACCTGCTCGAACAGGGCAGACGCCGAGTGGCCTACATCGGCGGTGTCCGGCACACCGGCCCCAGCGACCTACGCGAGACGGGCTTTCGCCGGGCCCTGGCTGAGGTCGACCGGACGGTCGATGAAGACCTCGTGATCCGGGGCGACTTCACCCGCGACGCAGGGCGGGAGGCGGCCGAGATCCTCCTGGACAGGGCGGACCGCCCGGATGCCATTGCCTGCGCAAACGACCTCATCGCCATCGGCGTGCTCGACGCCGGCCGGAAGCTTGGTTTGAGCGTGCCCGGCGAGCTCGCGGTCACCGGCTACGACGACATCGACGCCGCATCCCTCGTCACCCCGGCGCTCACCACCGTGGTGAACCCAGCTCGCGAGGTGGGCCGCGCATGCGGCGCGGCCCTCCTACGGCAGTTGACCGCCAAGGAGAAGGAACCCTTCCGCGAGCTCGTCATCGCAAACTCCCTCGTTCGCCGCGAGTCGGCCTGACCTGGCCTCCCGCCCCTCTGAACATGAATCGATCGACAGGAGCAGTGAACGGTGCCCGAACACCAGCCACACGATCCAGTAGAGCTACTGCGTTGGGAACTCGCCCAGCGCCGGGAAAGCGGATACGACCTCGGCAACCTCGCCGCAGCCGCCCACCACGCGGTCGACAGCGGTGATGACGCCGCAGCCCGCGACCTGCTCGACGAGCTCCTCACTACGACCCGCGACGAGAACTGGGCCTACGACGAGCCGGAGGAACTCGACGGCATCCTTGGCTCCCTTCCCGCCGCCGAACCGGCGACCGTCATCGACGACGCGGAGCTTTCGGACCGGACGCTTGGCGGCTGGCTCGGCCGCTGCGCGGGATGCAACCTCGGCAAGCCAGTCGAGGACGGCGATCACTGGACGGCGCGGCACCTGCGCGACTACCTGGAGTTGGCAGGCGCCTACCCGTTGCGAGACTACATACCCGTCCTGACACCCATGCCCGAAGGCTTCCGGCTCCGCGAGTTCTGGCCGGATACGACCCGCGGCCGGATCACCGAGAGCGCTCGTGACGACGACATCGACTACACGATCCTCGGTCTGCACATTCTCGAGCAGTACGGGTTCGGCTTCACCACCGCCGATGTCGCCGCCGAATGGCTCGACCGTCTCCCATACACCCAGACCTACACCGCCGAGCGGGCGGTTTACCGCAACCTCGCGATCGGGCTCGCCCCGGACCGGGCCGGCAAGGTCGACAACCCGTACCGAGAGTGGATCGGTGCTCAGATTCGCGCCGACATCTTCGGCTACGTCCACTCAGGCGACCCACGAGCGGCCGCCGAACTGGCCTACCGCGATGCCGTCCTCTCGCACTCGGCCAACGGTGTGTACGGGGCGATGTGGGCGGCCGCACTCGTGGCCGCCGCCTTCACCGGCACCGCGCGTCAGGCTATCGAGGCTTCCTTGACCTGCGTCCCGCCCGGTAGCCGGCTGGCCGAGGCAATCAGGCTCGTCCTCGACCGACACGCCGCAGGGGCAACCTGGGAGGCCGCCCGAGCCGCGGTCGAGGACCGATACGGCCACTACTCGTGGGTCCACACCATCAACAACGCGGCCCTCGTCGTGGCCGGTCTTCTCTGGGGGGACGGGGACTTCAGCGCGAGCATCGGGCTCACCGTGCAGGGCGGGTGGGACACCGACTCCAACGGGGCCACCGCTGGAAGTGTCGCCGGAATCATCGCTGGCGCGAAACGGCTACCGGCCCACTGGACCGAGCCCCTCAACGACACCACACGCAGCGCCATCCGCGGCTTCGACCGCTCGCCCATCTCCGACCTCGCCGAACGGACCGTCCGACTCTCGACCGGCCGCTGACTACTCGGCATACCCCAACTCAAACGAGGAGCTGGAACCATGGCCACAGCACTCACTCGCAGAAGCTTTCTTCAGCTGACCGGCGCTGCCGTGGCCGGCGGCACCCTGCTGTCCGCGTGCACCAGTAGCACCGGATCGAAGACCGGCCAGACCTCTTTATGGTTCGCGTTCAACGACACCCAAGGCCAGAAGTACTTCACGCAGAACGTCGTCGACGCCTACAACGCCACCAGTCCCCCCGCCAAGGTGGTGATGTCGGTCAAGCAGATCGCCACCCTCGACCGGCTCGTCCAGACCGCCGTCGCCTCCGGCCACGGGCCCGACATCATCAGCACCTCCGGGCCCGCCCAGGCGCTGAACTACGTGCACAGCAACAACCTGCTCGCCTTGGACCCGTACATCAGCAAGTTCGGCTGGGCGGACGAGTTCCTCCCCTGGGCACTGAACGCGGGCCGGGTCGGCAACAAGCTCTACTCGATTCCCTCCAGCTACGAAACCATGGCGGTCTTCTACAACCCCGCGACCTTCAGCGCGCACGGCTGGAAGCCACCGACGAACCGGGCCGACTTCGAGGCGATCTGTACGGACGCGGCCGCCAAGGGGATCATGCCGATCGCCGCAGGCAACGCCGAATGGCAGGCCGCCACCGAATGGCACGTCACCTGGGTGTGGAACAGCTACGCCGGCCCCCAGACGCTCTACGAAGCGCTCACCGGCAAGCGGCCCTGGACCGACCCCGTCTTCGTCGACGCTATCGCCATGCTCAAGGACTGGTTCGACAAGAAATGGTTCGGCGGCGGCACGAACAACTACTTCACCAACAAGTTCGCCGCCATGTACCAGAAGCTCGCGGCCGGCAAGGCCGCCATGATGCTCAGCGGCTCCTGGACGTTCACCGAAATCGGCCCCTACTTCGGCTCGGCCGCAGGCAACGACGCCACCTGGGACTGGGCTCCGCTGCCCTCGACCAACACCGGGGTGCCGGCCGGGGTGTTCCCGCTCTCCATCGGCAACACGTTCTCGATCAACAAGGCCTCCAAGAACCCGGATGCCGCCGCCGCGTTCCTTAACTTCCACTCCACCGACCCCAGCCGCCAGCTCAAGGCGCTCGCCGAGGCAGGCCAGGAGCCCCCGCCGATCAAGCTGACCTCCGCCGACTTCCCCGCCAGCGTCGACTCACGGATGAAGCGGCAGTACCTGGACCTGAGCACCACTAAGAACTTCGGCTACACGACCTGGACGTTCTGGCCAGCGAAGACCGACAGCTACATCAACACTGAGATCAACAAGGTGCTGACCGGTCAGCTCTCACCGCAATCCTTCTGCGCCGGCGTCGACTCCACATTCCAACCGGAGTTCAAGAGCGGCGTGGTGCCGCCCGTGCCGCCGCCGACCGGAGCGTGACACCGTGGCGACGCTCCAAGCGGACACCCACGCTGCCCCGGCGGCGCGGCCGCGCGTCGGACCCCCCAAGCGGCGAATCCGTCGGCGCGCCGCCGGGTTTGTGTTCATGGCGCCCCTCTTGGTGATCAACATCCTGGTGATCGGGGTGCCCGGTGCCGAATCGGTCTGGTACTCCCTCACCGACTGGACCGGGATTGGGCCGGCCAAGTTCGTCGGCCTGGACAACTACACGCACCTGTTCAGCGACCCGAACTTCCGCAACGCGCTGGAGCACAACGCGATGTGGACCGTGTTCTTCCTGATCGTACCGATGGCTATAGGCCTGCTGGGTGCGTTCCTGCTGTCCCGCATCCGCCGCTTCCAAATGCTGTTCCGGGTCGCCTACTTCATCCCGTACGTCGTCGCAACTGTCGTCTCCGGAGCGATCTGGCAGAGCCTGCTCAACCCGGACGAGGGCATCGGCGCCGGCCTGTCCAAACTCGGGATCCACTGGCTGGCGAATGTCAACTTCCTCGGCGACCCGCACCTCGCGCTCGGGGCGGTAGCGTTCGTCAACACCTGGCAGTGGTGGGGCTTCCTGGTTGTGATCTTCCTTGCCGCGATGCAGGCGGTCAATCCGGCCCAGTACGAGGCAGCCCGCATCGACGGGGCCAACGCCTGGCAGGAGTTCTGGCACATCACACTTCCCGGCATTCGCCCCACCCTGATGTTTCTGGCGTTGATGACGGTGATCTGGTCGTTCCTGATCTTCGACTACATCTACATCCTGACCCAGGGAGGACCGGCAGGCTCCACCGACGTGCTCGGCACCCTGCTCTACCGAAACGCCTTCGCCAACCAGGAAGCCGGCTACGCCGCCGCCATCGGCGTCGTCATGGCGCTGATCAGCGTCACCGCCGTCAGCAGTTTCCTCTACCTGCGCCGACGGGGGTGGGACATTTGAGCACCCTGGCACTGCCGAGGCGCGTCAAGAAGCTCTCCCCAAGCCGGTACGCGACCTACGCCGTCCTGCTGCTGCTCGCCGTTTTCGCCATCGGTCCGCTCCTGCTGTTCGTGTTCGACGCACTCAAGACCCAGTCCGAGTTGGCAACCAATCCGCTTGGCCTGCCCGCACACCCCCAGTGGCACAACTTCCTCGATGCCTGGCAACAGGCGAACATGGGGGCCGGCCTGCGCAACAGCGCCCTGCTAGTCGTCGCAACCGCCCTCGGTGTCTGCGTGATCTCCGGGTGCGCGGCCTACGCCATGAGTCGGCTGCGCGTGCCCGGCAGCAGCTTCTTCATCCTGTATTTGCTGGTCACCGCGTCGCTGCCGATCCAGCTGTTCCTGGTGCCGCTGTTCTATATCTGGACCAACCTCGGGCTCTACGACAACCTGTTCGGCCTGATCATCATCTACTGGGCGATCTACAGCCCATTCGCCACTCTCCTCATACGCTCCTTCATGGTCGCCTTGCCTAAGGAGTACGAGGAGGCTGCCCGGCTCGACGGGGCGGGCAATCTCGGGGTGCTGCTGCGCGTCGTCCTGCCGATGACCTGGCCGGGATTCCTCACCGCCGCCCTCGTCGCCGGGCTGTCTGCCTACAACGAGTTCATGCTCGCCGTGACGTTCATCCAGTCCAGCGACAAGATGCCCGTTTCAACAGCGTTCTTCTCGTTCCAGCAGGGCTACACCCAGAACTACGCGCTCATCAGCGCCGGAGGATTGATCATGGTTATCCCCGTCCTGATCGCGTTCCTCCTCCTACAGCGCCGATTCGTCGAGGGCTACACCGCCGGCGGCATGGCCGGCTGACCACGACGCAGGCCGACTCAGCGCGGCCAACCGAGTAGCCAGCCCGCTACAAGCCTCATGCATCGAGCGCTCGAACCCGCGGTGGTCAGCCTTTACAGCAAGGGGAGAGGGCCATGCGACATTCCAGATCGTCCAAGGGATCCATCAGCGCGGTAAGCAGATCTCCTCCTGCTCAAGTGGCGCGTCCAACTCATTGACATCCGAGGAGATGAAAGAAGGGCTGACTTCCCTTGCGCTCGAAATCCCGAGCGAGCAACCGGAGCCGACCTTTTGTTTGGGCCATCACCAATGACAATCAGAGCACGAGGTGAAAGTGTCATGGCACGATCCAAACTCCGCAGAGCGGGGGCCGCACTGCTTCTCGCGGTAGTCCTGCCGCTCGCGCTGGCCACGGCGGCCCGCCCCGCCGCCGCCCAAACCCAGCAGGCGACGGTGGGCGAGCAGCACACGCAGCCGACGTTCCAGAACCTGAACGGGTTCATGTGGTTCTACAACACTTACTTCGGCTACAAGTACAAGGACATCACTCGGCAACTCGACCACTTTAAGGCCGACGGAATTCGCGTCCTCGGGTTCTTCAGCCCGTACGACGGCGACAAAAACCAATGCGACGGCTGTGATCCGCTCGACTTCTACTCGGTCTCGCCGCAGAACGGCACGATCCAGGACTGGAGAGATCTCGTCAAAGCCGCACACGCGCGCGGCATGAAGGTCGTCGCCTACTTCATAAACGGCTACATGGACGCCAAATCGTCGTACTTCCTCAAGGCCCAGGAGGAGTACGCGGCCGGCGACCGCACCTCGCGCGAGGTCAGCTCCTTCGCCTGGACCACGGACCCGAACTCGGCGAAGCCCAAGATGCATGTCGTCGGCCCTAACCAGTGGACCTGGAGCCCCATCGCCCACGCCTACTACTGGCAGCTCTGGTTCGGCCCCGGCTTCGACTACGACCTGCCCGGCAGCACCGCCGAGGTCACCCGGATCGAGAAGTTCTGGCTCGACACCGGGCTCGACGGATTCATGTGGGACGCCACCAAGGACGACTCAAGCCTGAAGCCGTACGACGTCACCCTGCCCGAGACCTACACCAAGAACCCCAAGTGGCTGGCCTCCGAACTGCTGGACTCCTCCAACGCCGCCGCCCACCAGAGCTTCGGGTACACCGACTGGTTCAACTACAAGAACGACGACCAGGTCAACGACTACACCCGCATCGAGAACGGCTCCATCGACGCGAACGGCCTCGAGACCGCGTTGGAGAACAACGACTGGGCCCGCGAACATGGCGCCACCACGCACGCCTGGAGCATCTGGGCGGATGATCCGGATGCGAACCTGATCCCGCACAGCTACCCGAGCTATCCCAATGACGATGTGATGCGGGTGCAGGAAGCCGCGCTGCTCGCCGGCTCCGGCATCCTCTACGGCTGTGGCATGTACGACCAGTACATCCGCTGGTCGCCGACCCTGCGGGCCAACTGGGACCGGGTACTTCGCACGGTCAACGACAACAAGGCACTGCTGCCGTCGGCGAACCGCGGGCGGGTGCCAGCAGGCCCCGACCCGGACGTATACGCGATGCGACGAACCAGTCAGGACGGCAAGCAGACCGCGTTACTCGTGTACAACTTCCACAACACCGCCACCAACGTGACCGTGGACCTGACCGGCACAGGAATCAAGACGAAGCAGCAGCCCAAGGATCTCTACAACGGCGGCAAAGCAGCACCGATCCACGGCACCAGCTACACCGTCAGCCTTCCGGCCTACGGCTTCACCATGCTGCAGGTGAAGACAAACTAAGAAAGGGGCGGAGGCAGTGCTCAGCCCGTCCACTACGGACCGGCAGCCGGCAAGGTCCGGCTGCCGGTCCAGCACCGCTCGGATGATGGAGTCCTTCGAGAAATTTGATGGCACGAAGACGCGGGGTCAGTGTGTGGGAGCTAGGTGGCGGTGTGGGAGGCGCGCGTCCTGGCTCTGGAGTTCGTTGCGCACCTCCGACACACTGGCCGCGGTCGTGGGGTGGGCGGCTGTGCGGGCGGCAGCGACTCCGGCGGCTTGGCCGGTGCCGAAGGAGGTGCCCATCACACGCAGGGACGCTGCGGCGCCGCGGTCGCCGTCGAGCAGGCGGCCGGCGGCGAACAGGTTCGCGGTGTCGGCGCTGGCCAGGGCGTCCAGCGGGATGTCGTAGGTCCCGCCGTCGGCTATGTACTTCCAAATCGAGGGCACGCCCGCGCCGGGGTGGTATTCGATGGGCCAGGCGCCCACAGCGACTGCGTCCGGGTCGCGCTGCGCTTCCAGGACGTGGCTGCGGTCAAGCTTGCGCCGGGTGATGACGTGCCGGGACTCACGTGTGCCGAGTTCGGGCCCGGTGCTGGCGATATAGGCCTGCGCCCAGCCGGGCAGGGTGCGCAGCACGTCGAGGTAGACGTGGGCCTGGCGCCGTGCGTGAATCTCGGCGCGGGTCAGGCTTCGGGTGTCGCGCACGTCGTAGTCCTCGTCGGCGAGGTATACGACGACGTTGTCGGACAGCGGTATGCGGGTGATCAGCCCGGTCGCGGAGGTCAATGGCCCGACACCCTCGGCCAGTGCCTTGGTCACCGCGGCGCGTACCGAGTCGTGCGTGGTGTCGGCGTCGGGGGCGACTCCGCCGAAGCGCACGCCCAGGGTGCCGGTCATGGCGCGGCCCTCGTCGCCGTACCGGGTGTCCGCTCCGGCGAACGCGGTCAGGGCGGCGTCGCCGGAGGTGTCGACGAAGGCGCGTGCGGTCATCTCTCGTACTCCGCCCGCGTCGGCGACCGTGACCCGGGTGATCCTCCCGGCGTCGGCATCGCGGTGAGCGGCGACGAGGGTGGTGTGTAGGAGGATCTCGACGCCGGCGTCCTGGCAGACCGTGTCGAGGGTGCGTTTGACCGCCTCGGGGTCCACAGTGACGTACACGGCGTTGGCCCTGATCGGCGCTGATACCGCGCCCTCGGCACGTAAGCCCGCCAGGATGCGCTCGGCGACCCCGAATACGACCTGTTCGGGCTGGTCGCTGCAACTGTAGAGACCGCAATAGGTGGTGACGTTGCGCAGCGTGGCAGCGCCGCCCAGGCAGGGCCCGCGTTCCAGCAGGGCCGTGCGGGCCCCGGCAAGGCTCGCACCGACTGCGGCGCCGACTCCGGCGGCGCCGCCGCCGACCACGATGACGTCGTAGATCTCGGTCATGTTCTGTCCTCGGCAAGTGTGCCGCCATCGAGGCCGGGCCCCGATCGCGGCGGCGCGGCCATGGTTGCTGTCAGTCGCCCAGGTGGCGAAGTCGCGATTCCTGTCATGCCTTCGACTGTAGGTTTGTTCTGCAGAGCAGTCGCTACAATTCTTCTGTGAAGAACAAACCGCAGTACGGCATCGACTCAGTTGACCATGCGCTGCACCTGGCCGCGGTCCTGCAGCAGGAAGGCCCGCTGCGGGTCAGCGAGGCGGCCGAGCGTCTCGGTGTCGCCCGCTCCACCGCGCACCGGCTCCTCGCGATGCTGGTCTACCGGGACTTCGCCGAGCAGGACGCCGACCGCCGCTACCGGCCCGGCCCGGTACTGCGCCTACCGGGCCGCCCCGAACCGGTGGCCGCGCTGCGCCACGCAGCACTGCCACACCTGCGGACGCTGATGGAACAGTCCGGCGAGACAGCAAATCTGGTCATCGTCGTCGATGACCAGGCTCGCTTCGTCGCCACCGTCGAGTCCCTGCAGATCCTGCGGGTCGGCGACCGGGAAGGACGCACACTGCCGGCCCATCTCTCCTCCGCCGGACGGGCGGTCCTCGCTGCCCGCTCCGACGCCGAGGTCACGGCCCTCTACGCGAACCCTGACTCGCCCGTCGCCGACGTGCCAGCCCTATTGCGCGAACTGCACCGCGTCCGGCGCAGGGGCTTCGCCGTCAACAACCAGAGCACCGAGGCCGGGCTCACCGCCATCGGCTGCGCCCTACGCGGCGCCGCCGGGACGGTCACTGCCGGGCTCTCCGTCGCCATGCCAACCGCCCGCTACCACCGCGACCGACTCGCCGGCTGGACCGACAACCTCGTCACCGCCGCCGCCCGCATCCAACATGACCTCGCGGCGCAATCCGCCGAACAGGACCCGTCCAGCCGCGGCAAGTGACCAAAACGTGAAAGCAACTCAGCAGACCTGCCAAAACAGGCGGGGCCGGTGCAGGTGGTTGATCGCACCGCGGCCCGACCCCGATGACGGAGTCCGCCGAACCGCCGGCGACTTGCTCACCCAGGCCCAGGTACGTCGAGACGCCCGCGAACGTGCCGCGCAACAGCGCCGAGCGCAGCAGGCTGGCGTCCGAAACCGTGCCGCAGCGGCAGCCCGCGAGAAACGGCTCGACACGCTGGCCAACCACCAGGAGCAGGCCTGGCACCGTGTCGACCAACTTGTCGCGACACGCAAGCCGCTCGACTATGACGCCGCGGTCGCCTTCCTGAGCGATCTTCGCGACGTCAGCCGCCGTGAAGACTAGGCCGAAGCCTACGAGCTACGAGTGGCGCACCTACGCCAGATCCATCAACGTAAGACCACGGTCATCGACCGCCTCGACCGCGCGGGTCCGAACTGATCCGGCAACTCGGTTCCGTCTGAAGAACCGGCCCCGGGCAGCTCGAACGAATTGCTTACAGATGCTATGCTTGTGTAAGCAATTCGTCCGAGGAGAGGGATCATGGCTGCAGCGGCGTCGCCATCCATCATCAGCCGCAGCGACCTTGCCCGGCTGGGTTGGTCACGGCACCGGCTGTACACGATGGCCAAAGCTGGCGAGCTCGAGCAGATCGCCCCGGGTTTCTACGCCCGGCCCGGAGAGCTGGATGACACGACGGCGGGCTGGGCCTCGATCAGCCTGCGCAAGCCGTCGGCGACGATCTGCCTGCTGTCGGCGTTGTCTCTGCACGAGTTGACCGACGAGATCCCACGAGAGACCGATATCGCGCTCCCGCGGGGTGGGCGGACACTGACAACCAAATTCACGCCGGTCCGCTGGCACTCCTTCGACCGCCCCACCTTCGAACTCGGCCGGACCCAGCATCCACTGACCACGGAGGGCCTCACGATCGGGCTGTACTCGCCGGAGCGGACGATCATCGATGCCTTCCGCCTGCGGCACGAGGTCGGCGCCGAGGTTGCCAACGAGGCGCTGAAGCGGTGGCTGCGCCGACGGGGCAGCACGCCGACGAAGCTGCTGGAGCTGGCGCGAGCCTTTCCTCGAGCATTGCCAGCCCTGCGCTCGACGCTGGAGATCCTGCTGTGAGCCCTGGCCCACGGCACGGAACGCCAACCGGTGACGCGTTCCTCGCGCTCCAGAAGCTCGCCCGCGATACCGGCGGAGATGTTCAAGAACTGCTAACGCTCTATGCCCTGGAGGGCCTACTCACCCGTGTCGCGGTCTCGCCGTTCCGCGATGATTTCGTCCTCAAAGGCGGTGTGCTGCTGGCCGCGTTCAACCTGCGTCGACCGACGAAAGACATCGATCTGCACGCAACGCGGATCGCCAACGACACTGACGAGGTGCTCGATCGGATCCGACAGATCGCCGTGATCGACGTCAGCGACGGACTGGTCTTCGACCCGCGCGCGATCAACGCGCACACGATCCGCGAGGACGACAACTACGCCGGCGTTCGAGCCAGACTCTCGGCCACGCTCGGACGGGCTCGCCTAACGGTCGGGATCGACGTGAACTTCGGCGACCCGATCTGGCCCGCCCCAGCCGAGATCACCCTGCCTCGCCTGCTGGAACTCGACCAAGACCCCCTGCACCTCCTCGGCTACCCGCTGCCGATGGTCATCGCCGAGAAGATCGTGACCGCCTTGGCACGCGGCGAGGCCAACACTCGCTGGCGCGACTTCGCCGACGTGCTGACGATCAGCGCAGTCCGTCCGATCTCGGCGAGCGGGCTCCGCGCAGCATTGGAAACCGTGGCCACCCACCGCCACGTGACGTTGCGGCCACTATTGCCCACGCTGGCCGCGATGCCAGACCTGGCTCAGACCAGATGGGCGAACTGGCACCGCCGACAAGCCCACACCAACGACCTGCCCGACCAGTTCAGCGACGTCCTCAACACCGTCGCAGCATTCACCGACCCAGTGCTGCAACCCGCGCCGCCGCCAGACGCCCGATGGAACCCGGCACGACGAACCTGGCAGCGACCGACGCCGGGCACATAGCCTACGGCGGCGACCGCCATGCGGGATGACCAGGCCTCCGCAGGTGCAATTCTTCCCGGGGCTCTGACGCTCGGCGAGTAGAGCGAGCCCCACGACGCCTAATGCTGGAGCAAGAGCTCTCCCACGTGCTGGAGCACACGGTGGAGCAAACACTGGAGAATCGACCTGCACGCAACGGCTCTCGACACCGCCCGACCTAAACGGGTACGTCATTCCGATGTCTTGAGAGATCCCATTCCTATGTCCTGACGGATCACACCCTCGTCTCCACCCTCGTCTCCACCCTCAGCTCCACCAATGTGTCATTGCGCGAACCGCCGCCCTGGGCGGCGGTTCGGCCCACATGACCCTCACCATCAAGGGCGGACGGTTCACGCATCACACTCAGAGCGCCGTGAGCCAACCTGACTGCTCCGGCACCGTCGCCGTCACGGCAAGCCGGCTGGTGTTCACGGCCGACGCCGGCCCGCAGTGTGGCACCGCCGCCGGGGGCCCGCTGTTCAGCGGCGCCTGGACGTCGGACGGCGGCAACCTGCGATTCACCGGCATCCAGCCCACAGACTCGGTCAGCGTCTGCCTTTGGGGCAGCAAGCTGTGGACCAAGATCGGCTAGGAGCCGCGGCCGCGTTGTGGTTCAGGTACGGCAGCAGGGCCCGCCCGTGCGGTGTAGAGCGCGATGGCCGGGTGCGCGAAGGCGTCGTTCGTCGGGTCCAACGCGAACAGGATGCGCTTGCCGTCCGGGGACCACCGAGCCCACCAGTCCGGGCGCACGGCGCCCGTGGTGATCTCGTGGGCATGCGAGCCGTCGACGTCGGTGACCCAGAGCGATAGATGCCGGCGCGCGAGGGGTCGGCGTCGTGCCATCCCTCGAATGCGATTCGGGTGCCGTCCGGTAACCAGGCCTGTGGGACGAGGTTCAAGGTGGGGTCGGTGAGCTCGAGCCGGGCGAAGTCCTCGCCGTGGGCCCGCGCCCCCAGGCACCGGAGGACTGCGGCTATCGCTCGCGGCCCGTTGCCGTCACCATGGGCGTAGCACTGTCGGGGGGACGGGACATGGCACGGCTCGTAGTCGTGGCTCGAGCGGCAATGCTGCTTGCCGGTACGGCGGCCGGCGTCGAGTCGCTGGCGATCGCCCGCCGATCGCCGGGGTATTCGTTCGCGGCAACCTCAGGGCCGGCCGCGGCACTGGAGTTGGCCGCGGGCTGGGCGCTCGTCCTGGCCGGATCGGTCGCTTTCCGCAGACCGGGGCGCCGCGCGTTCGGCGGCGTCCTGGCCCTGGCCGGGCTCGCCTGGTTCGTATCCGAGTGGAACAACCCGGGCGCAGGATCGGCTTTCGTCTTCACGGCTGGGCTGGTGGCGTCGGCCGCGGCCCCGGTCCTGGTGGCGCATGCGGTCCTGCGCTACCCGGACCGGCGCCTCGACCCTGCCGAACGGGTGGCGGTCGTCGCCGGCTACCTGGGCGCGGTCGCCCTCGAGGGGTTCGTGCCGGCGTTGCTGCTCGACCCGGCCGGGTACGCGTGCAGCGAGTGCCCGGCGAACCTGATCGCTGCCGCGCACGCGCCGGCCGCCCACGACAACGTGCTGCGGGCGGCCACCTACGCGGGCATCGCGTGGTCGGTGCTGCTGCTCTGCGCCCTCGGACGTGGCGTCGTGCGGTCGTCGCCGGCCCGGCGGCGCATCGTGGCCCCCATCCTGGGCGCGGCGATGATCTACGTCGCGGCGGCCGCCCTGGACTACCTGCATTCGAGCGAGCGGGGGTACCTGAGCGACGACGTGGTTGATCGCCGGTTGTGGATCGCGCGGGGCGTCCTGAGCATCGTGATCGCGCTAGCAACTGGATGGGCGTTCGTGCGCACCCGCCTGACCCGTAGCGCAGTCGCCCGCCTGGTGGTCGAGGCCGCCGACGTCGCTGCGCCCGGCGGCATCGCCCGGGCGCTGGGCAAGACTCTGCGCGACCCGTCGCTGCAAGTGCGGTATCGGCGCGCGGACGGCCGGTACGTCGACGACACGGGTGCGGCGATCGAACCCGCGACCGGGAGCGCAGTCACGCGGTTGACGCGCGGTGGCGAGACCGTCGCCGAGCTGATCCACCGGCCGGGCCTGTTCGACGGGCCGGGCGCGGCCGATGAGATCGCCGACGGCGCGGGGCTTGCCATGGACAACGAGCGGCTGCAGGCCGAACGTCGCGCGCAGCTGACCGACCTACGCGCCTCGCGGGCCCGCATCGTCGCCACGGCCGACGCCGAGCGGCGGCGCCTGGAACGCGACCTGCACGACGGGGCGCAGCAGCGCCTGGTCACGCTGTCGCTGGGCGTGCGGCTGGCCCGGTTGCGTCTCGGCGCGGACGCCGATCCGGCGGTGGTAGCCCGGCTGGAGGACACGCAGGTCGAGCTCACCGCCGCGCTGAGTGAGCTCCGTGGCATCGCTCGCGGCATCTACCCGCGCGAGCTGGCCGACGAGGGACTCCCGGCGGGGCTGGAGACCATGGCCGAGTCGTCCCCGATCCCGATCAGCGTGACGGCGCCGCTCGCGAAGCGGCTCGCGCCCCAGGTGGAGTCCGCGGCGTACTTCGCGGTGTCGCGTTGTGTCGGACGGTGCGCGGGTGATCGGGCGTCGGTGCGGGTGACGCGCGACGGCGGGCGGTTGCGCGTCGAGATCGCCGCCGCCGGGCTGTCTGCCGACCTGGTCGACGTCGAGGACCGGGTCGGCGCGCTCGCCGGTACCGTCGAGGTGCGCGCGCCCGACGAGATCTGGGTGGAGCTGCCGTGCGAGTCGTGATCGCCGACGACGAGGTGCTGCTGCGGGAGGGGCTCTCCCGCCTGCTGACCGAGGTCGGGGTGGACGTGGTCGGGTCCGTCGGCGACGGGCGCGCGTTGCTGCAAAGCGTCGCACTCGACCTACCGGACGTCGCGATCGTCGACATCAAGATGCCCCCCACGCACACCGACGAGGGCCTCGCCGCGGCGCTGGCGATCCGCGAGCAGCATCACGCTGTCGGCGTCCTCGTGCTCTCGCACTACCTGGACTCCCGCTACGCGATGCGCCTGCTGGAGCAGCACCCGGGCAGCGTGGGCTACTTGCTCAAGGAGCGGGTCTCGGACGTGGTGGTGCTCGTTGACGCGCTGCGCCGGGTCGCGGACGGCGAGTCCGTCGTCGACCCGACGATCGTGTCGCGGCTGCTCGCCCGGCGGGGCCCCGGCAATCTGCTGAGCAAGCTGACCGAGCGCGAGGGCGACGTGCTGGCGCTGATGGCGCAGGGGCATTCCAACCACGGCATCTCGGCCCAGCTCACGCTGAGCCCGAAGACCGTCGAGCGGCATATCGGGCACATCTTCGGCAAGCTCGACCTGATCGAGTCCGACGACCACCACCGCCGGGTGCTGGCCGTGCTGACCTGGCTGCGGGCGTCGTGAACACGCGGGCTGACCCTCATCCGGCCGGGCGGCGCGCGACGCACACTGATCCGGTGGGCCGGCGTGTCCTGATCGTGGACGATCAAGCCGAGTACCGGGCGATCGCCCGGGAGTTGCTGCTGATGTCGGGCTTCGAGATCGTCGGCGAGGCCGCGGACGGCGCGACCGCGGTGACCGAATGCGAGCGGCTGCGCCCCGGCGTCGTGCTGCTCGACGTCCAGCTGCCCGACGCCGACGGGTTCGCCGTTGCCGCGCAACTCGCGCAGCAGGATCCCGCCCCGGTGATCGTGCTGACGTCGAGCCGGGACGTCTCCGCGTACCGGCAGCGGCTGGCGATCAGCCCCGCCCGCGGCTTCATCCCCAAGGCCGAGCTGTCAGGGGCGTCGCTGGCCGCGTTGATCGCATGACACTCGACCTGCCCGTCGGGTGCTGCCTGTGCGTGTGCGGCCTGGCGATGTGGCGACGCCGCCAGCCCGCGCCGAGCGTGTTGCTCGCGGCGGCCGGCTGGCTGTGGTTCCTCGGCGGGTTCCTCGGGGCGGCCGTGTTCGCGCACCGCGGGCCGCTGATCCACCTGCTCACTTGCTACCCGCGGGGACGGCCGCGCGACCGCGTCGAACGGGCGACGGTCGCCGTCGGTTATCTCGACGCGCTGGTGTACCCGATCGGACGCAACGAAGCCGCCACGATCGTCCTGGCCGTGGTCGTCGTCGCGGTGACGACCCGCGGGTACCGGGCGGCACAGGGCGGGCTGCGGCGCGCGCGCCTCACCGCACTGGTCGTGTCGGCGGCCGTCTTGGGCGTGCTGGCCGCCGGAGCGGTCGCACGGCTGGCCGGTCGGTACGTCGACCACGAGGTGCTCGTCGTCTACGAGTTCACGCTGATCGCAGCCTCGGTCGTGATCTTCGCCGACGCGCGCGGGGGGCGGTGGGACCGCTCGGCGATCACCGCGCTGGCCATCGACCTCGGCCACGGGCCGTCCGGGGTTTCGTTGCGAGATCGGATCGCGGGCGCCCTGGGCGATCCCACCCTGTCGCTTAGCTACGTGGACGCCGGCGGCGATGACCCCATCGGCGAGGACGGGCGGGCGAGAACCCCGGTGCTCGACGCCGGCCATCCGGTCGCCCTGCTCCAACACGACCCCGGCGTGCTCGACGACCCGGTGTTGCGGGGCTCGGTGGTGGCGCTGACACGGATCGCGCTGGCCAATGCGCGCCTGCAGGCCGACGTGCGCGAACGCGTCCTGGAGGTCGAGGCGTCACGGCGGCGCCTGGTCAGCGCCGCCGACGCCGAACGGGCGCGGCTGGAGACCGAGCTGCAGTCCCGCGTCCAGACCCGCCTCGAGCGGGTGACAGTACTGCTCGCCGATCTGCCCGGCGACGCGGCGCTCGCGACGGACGCGGCCCTGAGCCGGGACGCGATCTCCGCCTTCGCCCGGGGTCTGCACCCGCGCGTGCTGACCGAGTCCGGGCTCGCCGCCGCGATCGCGGACCTGGCCGCCGCGGCTCCCGTGCCGGTCACCGTCGAGGTGCTGGACCGCCGACTCGACCCCGACGTCGAGACGGCCGCCTACTTCGTCTGCGCCGAAGCCCTCACCAACATCGCGAAGTATGCCCACGCCGCGCACGCCCGGATCTCGGTGCGAGGCGGTCCGGGCGAGCTCGTCGTCGAGATCAGCGACGACGGCGTCGGCGGCGCCGACCCGTCGCGAGGCTCAGGCCTGACCGGCTTGTCCGACCGCCTCGACGTCGTCGGCGGGACGCTCGCGGTCGACAGCCCGGCGGGCGCAGGCACCCGACTCATCGCCCGGATACCGCTGACGGGCTCAACCTAACCGGTCAGCGCCGTGGCCGGGGGCGGGCAGCGGGCACTCAGGTGCGACGGTGCCGGCTTGCTGTCGAGTCGGTGCCAAGGTTCCAGGTAGAAGCCGTTCGGCGAGATCGCGCCGGGCACTGGGCCGAACGTCACCGTGTCGCGATAGCTGCTCCACGTGAACTCGAAGTGCTCACCGGGCTTGTTCGCCGCGCCGCTCGGTGCGATACCCCCGCCGTCAATGAACGTCCAGGCGGTGCGATGCCCGGTAACGGTGTAGGTGCCGTACCCCCACGTACAGGCGGCCGCGTTCTCCTGGGTGAAGGCGAAGCGTCCGCGGGTAAGGACGTAGATGAAGGTGCCCCAGTTCTCGGGGAACTGGAAGTCCGGGTCGGACTTTCCGTCCTGCTGAGTAGAAACCATGCGATAGGTGCCGTCGAGGGGCGTCGCCGGCGCGGCGGGCAACGTCGAGGCAGGCGTCTCGCCGGCGCAGCTGAGGGTCTCCTGCGGGTAGGGCGTGACGCCGGTGCGGAGCTCGGCGATCTGGTCGAGGAACCGCCGGGTCTGCTCGTTCTGATCGAGCCAGGCGTACACCGGGGCGAACGCGGTGCGCAGCTGCGCGAGCTGGGCGGCCGTGGCGTCGACGAAGCGGGTCTTGCCCCGCCGGCACATCGCTTGGATGTCGTCGGTGTCGGTGCGCATCTGGGCAGTTGTCTCGGCGTCCAGGGAATCGCGGGCGGCCGAGCGCAACCAGCCCAACTGCAGCGCGGACAGACGATGCATCGACTCGACGCTGCCGAAGATGACCATCGGCCGCGGCCACAGATGCACGTTGTCGGTGATGGTGCCCACCACATCGTCGTACTGGTCTCCCGCGATGCTCGACGCCTGCTGCTCGACTCCGTCGAAGGGACGTAGATCGGCACCTTCGAAACCGGAGGCAACCGGGACCGCTCCCAGGGTCTGCACGGCGCGATCCACGACGACCGAAGCGCCGACACCCATCCTGGCGCCCTTGTAGTCCGCCGGCGACAGCAGTGTGCGGGTGATGCCGCCGGGCTTGTGCATCGGGCCAGGTAGTATTCCCATCCCGTCCAGGCCCAGCGGAGTCAACGCGGGCAGCATCTCACCGGGCAGGTTCCCGGCCAGAACCTTCTCCTGCAGCGCCATGCTGTCGATAGCCATCGGCGCGACGAGCGCGTCGAAGCTGGTCACGCCGACGCCCCGCCACGCCCGCGCGGCATCGATCCCGAGATCGGCCGCACCGGCCTGGATCGCGCCGATCACGTCGGCGTCCGCAGTCGGTGATCCCCGCTCCCACTTGTCCTCGACCTTTAGCTGCAGCATGCCTTTGGACACCGCGGTCAGTTTATCGACGAACGGCTGCACCTCGCCCGCGCTGCGGGTGTTCAGCACATGCAGGACCAGCGGATGCCCCGCCTGCCGGCCGCCGGCCTTGTCGGTCGTAGCCCCGCACCCAGCGACTCCGATACATACCACTGCTGCAATCGCCGGGCCGAGCGTTCTGCGACTGATCATCGTCATCCCTCCTCGCGCGGTCTCGCACAGTCGTATCGCCGATGAGACCGAGTCCGACTGGCTCGACCCCCTCACCGGCATCGACTCGATGGGGGCTGCCCCTCACCACGGGTGAGGGATGAACCCGATCCCCGCGGCACCGGCGCTGCCTAGCGTCTCGTGTGGACCGTGTCTGCAGGGTCCACCCGACAAGCCCGCGTGGCAAGGAGCGAACCGCAATGAGAGCACTACGCCGATTCTTGACCGCCCTGACGGCGGCGGCACTGGCCTGGGCCGGCCTCGCTGCGCCGCACAGCCTTGCTGCGCGTCCGGCGCTTTCGTGCGGTGCGGTGCTTGTCGCCGCTACCACGCTCACCCGCGACCTGACGAACTGCCCGAACAGCGGGATCGTGATCGGCGCGAACGACGTCACGCTCGACCTGAACGGTCACACGGTCGGCGGCGACGGCGCACCGGTCCCATCGTGCCCGGACGGAGCGTCCTGCGACGTTGGCATTGACAACAGCGCCGGCCACGTCGGAGTGACGATCAGGGGTGGCTCGGTGCACGGGTTCGACGTAGGCGTCCTCGTGCTCGGCGCGAGCGCCAGCCACATCCAGCGAATCTCGACATCGAATGACACCAGCGTCGGCGTGATCGTCGGCGACTCGGTACGGAGCAGCATCGATCACAACTCGTCGATGCATGACGGCCTGAGCGGCATCCTCATTTACGGCTCGCACGACGTCCGCGTCGCCCACAACTCAGTGAGCGCTGCGCACGGTTACGCGATCCCCGTCTTCGGATCAAGCCACAATCGGTTCGAGCAGAATGTGCTCAATGGCAATGACCACGGAATCCTTCTCGACAGCTCCAACGACAACGCCGTCACCGGCAACCGGATCTTCCACTCGGGCGGGTCGTCGATCGATGTGGGGCCGGCCAGCGGCAACCGCGTCGTGCAGAACGTCCTGATCGACAACGGCGACGGCGTCGTCCTCACCGAGGCGCGAAACAACCAGATCAGCGACAACACCGTGCTAGGGACGGGCTCGTTCGGATTCCCGGACACCGGCGGATTCGGCGTCATTCTCGACGGCGCGGCCGACAATCTCGTGCAGCGCAACAAGGTGACAGGTGGCCGGGGCCCGGCGATCTTCATCACCTCGCTCGACTCGCCTGAGACATCGGACCGCAACGTCGTCTCGAACAACGTTGCGAACAGCCGGGTGTACGACGGCATCCTCGTCAACGCCAACGCGACCGGGACGCTGGTCGAAGGGAACACGGCCAACCGAAACGGCGGCGACGGCATCCATGTCGACGCCGCCGCAACGACCGTGACCCGAAACACCGCCGACCACAATCACGACCTGGGCATCGACGCGGTGCCAGGCGTGATCGACGGCGGCGGCAACCGCGCCAACGCCAACGGCAATCCGCTGCAATGCCTCAACATCACCTGCCACCGGTCCAGCGTCGGCGCCGGAGGAGGCACTGCAGGATGACCCTCAAATCCCGTCGCTACGGCGCCCAGCCGCCCTCGCCACGGGTGAGGGATGAACCCGATCCCCGCGACACCGGCGCTGCCTAGCGTCTCGTGCGAACCGTGTCTGCAGGGTCCACCCGACAAGCCCGCCTGGCACGGAGCGAACCGCGATGAGAGCACTACGCCGATCCTTGACCACCCTGACGGCGGCGACACTGATCTGGGCCGGCCTCGCTGCGTCACACAGCCTTGCTGCGCGTCTAGCACAGTCGTGCGGTGCAGTGTTCGTCGCCGACACGACGGCGACCAAGTACCTGCCCGATTGCCCCGCGGCAAAGGCATCGTTGCCCAACGACGATCACAGACGTACGACTGGGCGGCTGCTGGTGTGGGATCGATACGACGCGGCAACGCATTCCGCTGCGCTGATCGTCGGCTTCCCGGACGGCAGCCACCAACGCCAATTGACGCATCCAGCTCCGGGAGTCTTTGACACCGAGTCGGTCCGCTCACCCGACGGCCGACGCGTGATCTTCAACCGCGAATCGCCAGACGGTACGGTCGCAATCGGCATCGCCACCGTTAGGAACGGTGCCGTGCGCCTGGTCGACACACACTGCGTCGACCCGTGTGTCGACGACATCAACCCTGGCTGGACACCCGACGGGCACCACATCACGTTCGACCGCGTGTCCGGCCCGTTCGACCCCGTTACCGGCGACGCCGCCTCCGCCCTGCTCTACACCGAGCGAGAAGACGGCAGTCATCCGCAGCGGCTGTCCGAACCCGGCAACGACGGCACAGCCGAGGACACCGACGCACGATTCGCCCCCGACGGCCGCTACCTCGTGTTCGTCCGCGACCAGCGGATCAACGGCGACCTGCACTTCGCAATCTTCCGGATGAACCCCGATGGGACCCACGTCCAACAGCTCACCCCATGGGACCTGGAGGCCGACCGGCCGTCCGTCTCACCAGCCCGCACCGGCGCGTCGGCCGGATGGATCTCCTTCGAAACGCACGGCGGGGCAACCCCGACCCAGGGCGACATCGCCCGGTTACCGGCGTCCTGCAAGTCCCTTACCGCTTGCACCAACGCGATCCGTCTCGTCACGCACAACACCGGCACAACGAACTCCAGCTACGCGGCGACCTGGTCGCCCAATGGCGATCGCCTCGCGTTCGCCCTGCAGGACAACACCGGCAACGTCGACATCTGGACCGCCCGATCCGACGGGCACGACCGAAGCCAGGTCACCCACTCGCCCGCACCGGAGTATTCACCGGCTTGGAGCCAGTGACCGTCACGGAGCAGCTATGCGCCGAACGGAAACCGGCCAGCCGTTGGGGCCAACCCGCACATCGCCCGCGGGTTGAGCCGGATCCCATTGCCAGTCGCAACTCATACGTTCGCTCCGAACCGATTCCCAAAGGGGGCGGTCGGAGGCCGCCAGGTGATCGATACTTGGGTGAAGCTCATGGACCTATCTGGAACTCGAGTGCGCCTAGCTCAGCCCGCAGGTGAGACGGAGTTTCGCGGGAGCGACTCCACAGCCTTCGCCGAGTGGGCGGACACCCTGCCTTGGCGCATCCTGACATTGCGGTCATCCCTCCCACCAGCACCACCACGCGACGTCTGACCCCACGCCAACCGGGCATCTACGTCACGCACGTTCTGCGAACGCTCCCTCACGCAGGTAGCGAGACCGCACAGATGCGGGATGCGGGCTGTGCGATGAGGTTCTGTACGTCTTCAGGGGCGGGTCCGCGAGGCGGGGCTGCGCAGGCTGCGCCTTGCTTAGGCTGCGTGCGGTGCGATAGTGACGACCAGCTCGGCTCCGAGTGCGATAGCGATCCGGTCCAGGACGGGAATCGTCGGTACCGCGCCGCCGGCTTCGAGTCGGGAGAGGGCGGGTTGGGTCATGCCGGCGCGGGTGGCGACCTCTGTCTGGGACAGGCCCAGCGCGAGTCGGCGTTCCCGAACGGCCTGGCCGATGAGGAAGGCCCGGCGGGCCTCGTCGTGTCCCTCGCGGTAGTCGGGGGTGCTGCGCCGCTCGCGGGCGAGCTGTTCGTAGGAGCTGTGCTCGGTGCTCATGTCAACCTCCTTCACGTTCGTAGCTGTCGTGGGCAATGGAATCGCAGTTCGCGGACCTTGCCGTCGAGGTGCCGGGTGTAAGGCTCGCCGAGTGTTTCGGCCTGTTCGGCGAGCAAGCCGACGAGGAAGTCGACGCGACCGAAGTCGCGGTCGGATAGGCCTTCCAGCCACGATCTCACCTCCGGCTCGACCTCGACTTGGTACAGGTCGGCCATGCCTTCAACGGTATATGCATCTCACGGTATGAGCAACTGGTGCGACGTCAGTTGCCCGTCGGCGGGGCGAGTTACCGTAGGCGCCGTGTCCGCCCGGTGGAGCGTCGATCAGGTTCTGGCGCTCGCGCCGGATCCGGCTGCCGCTGCCGCCGGACGCAAGCTCGCCAACTCGCAGCCGTGGTCGGACACCGGCACGAGCGGCGAGCTGGTCTGGGGGCTGTGCGCGGGCAGCGGCACGACGCCCTACCAGACGATCGTCGACGTCAGCGGCCCGGCGTACCGATGTTCCTGCCCGTCTCGCAAGTTTCCGTGCAAGCACGCACTCGGCCTGTTGCTGCAGTGGGCGGCGAACACGGTCCCGGATGCCGCCGAGCCAGCCGACTACGCGGCCGCCTGGCAGCAGACCCGCACGCAACGGACCACGGCCCGATCGAGCGGTGAGCGCGACGAGCAGGCCGCCGCGCAACGGGCGCAGACGCGGGCGAGCCGGGTCAGCGCGGGACTCGAGGACTTGCAATTGTGGCTACGCGACCAGGTGCGCAGCGGCCTGTCGGGCGCGGCCGGCAGCTATCGGCACGCCGAGCCGGTCGCCGCTCGAATGGTCGACGCGCAGGCGCCCGGCGTGGCGGCCCGGCTGCGTCGACTCAGCACCGTCCCGATGACCGGCGACGGCTGGCCGGATCGGCTGCTGGCCGGCTACGCGCAGCTGCACCTGCTCGCCCGCGCGCACGCGCAAGTGGCGAGCCTGCCGGCCGAGTTCGCCGCCACGGTCCGCTCGCACGTCGGCTACCAGGTGAGCAAGCAGAGCGTGCTGGCCGGGCCGGCGGCCACCGACAACTGGCTGGTCATCGGCGTCCGGGACGTGCTCGATGCGGCGATCCCGGCTCGGCGCACCTACCTGCGGGGAACGCAGACCGGCCGCTACGCCCTGGTCCTGGCCTTCGATCCGCAGGGCAGCTTCGGCGGCAACGAGGACGCCGCCCTGCGTCCGGGCACCGTGCTGCCCGCCGACCTGCACTACTACCCGGGACGTCCACCTCTGCGCGCCGCGATCGGCAGCCGGCACGGCGAACCGGCGCCGACCGGTCCGCCGGACGTGCGCCTCGGACTCGACCAGCAACTGCGCGAGTGGGCCGTGGTGCTCGAGCTCGATCCGTGGCTCGCCGACTGGCCGGCGGTCCTGCGCGGCGTGCCGGTGTCCCACGACGCCGGCTGGCGGTTTGTCGACGCCACCGGCTCGTCCGTGCCGTTGGTGCACGGCGCGGATCCGTGGGTGCTCGCGGCGGTATCCGGCGGCGAGCCGGTCGTGGTCGCCGGGGAATGGTCGGCCGACGGCTTGCGCCCGATCACCGTGTGGCACGGCGACGTCGCGGTATCGGTGTGACCACCTACCGCGAGCTGGTCGCCGCCGCGACCGTGGGGCTCGCGCAGCGTCCGCTCACCATCACCGAGCTCGCGGCCCCCGCCGAGGCCTACCCGCCGGCGCTCGACACCAGCGACGACGCGGCGGCCGTGCTCGATGCCGCCGCCTTGCTCGATGCGGCCGGGCGGGCCGCCCGGCTCACGCCGACCCAGCTCGAGCTGCCGCCGCCGGCCCCGCCCGACCCGGCCCCGGAGCTCACGACGGTCGCCGGCCGGATCGTCTGGGAACTGCTGCGCGCCGGCCGGATCGATCTCCTGTCCGATCTGCTGGCGGCGGCCGCGGCTGCGGGTCGCCGCGCCCCGGCGCCGCTGCTTCCGGCGCTGTTCACCGCCGCCACCAGCAACCACGGCCTCCGATCAGGCGCGGCCGCCGTGGCCGGTGAACGCGGGCGCTGGCTCGCCGCCCAGCAGGCCGAGTGGGCGCACGTCCTGGACGCCGCCCCCGGGGAGATGGACGCGGACGTCTGGGAGATCGGCCGGCCGGCCGAGCGCCGGGCCTGGCTGGCCGATCTCCGGCGCCGCGACCCGGACGCGGCCCGGCAGGCGCTGGCGGCGGGCTGGGCGAAGGAGACCGGCGACGATCGGGCCGGCTTCGTCGCCGTCCTGGCCGAGCGACTGTCCGAGGCCGACGAGCCGTTCCTCGAATCGGCGCTCGACGACCGGCGGGCCGACGTGCGCCGCGCGGCGGTCGCACTGCTGACCCGGCTGCCCGGTTCGGCCTTCGCGCAGCGGACGCGGCAGCGGGCCGCCGACCGGCTGGCCGTCGAGCGACGGGCGCTGCGCCGCCGCCTGATCGTCACCCTGCCGCCGGAGCCGGACCCGGCCACCCTGCGGGACGGGATCGACCCGAAACCACCGGACAAGCGAGGCGAGCGGGCCTGGCTGCTGACGCAGCTCATCGCCGCCGCGCCGCTCGATCTGTGGCCGGCCACGCTCGGCGAGCAGCCGGCCGACCTGGTGCGGCTGCCGGTCAGCGACGACTTCCACCTCGAAGTCCATGCGGGTTGGCGCATCGCCGCCCTGCGGCAGCGCGACGCCGCCTGGGCGCGGGCGTTGCTGCGCGCCGGCGACGATCCGCCGCCGCGTCCGGGCTGGCCGTCGGACGAGGCCCTCGCCGCCGTCCTGCCCGAAGCCGACCGCCAGGACCGCGCCGCGGCCCTGCTCGCCCGCAACCACCCCGTCGTTGCGGCGGCCGCCCTGCAGGCCTGTCCGCCGCCGTGGGGTTCCGCGTTGGTGACCGCGGTGCTCGACCAGGTCCGGCGGGCCGTCCGCGCGGCGGAACCTCCGCCGCTCGGTCCGCTGCTCGGCCTGGCCGCCCGGCGCCTGCCCGTCGACGCCCAGCTCGACGCCGAGTTCCACCGGCTCGCCGACGTCGCACCGATCACCACCCCGCTACCCGCGGCCCTGCGCAACGCGGCGAACGTTCTCGACCTGCGTCGCCGATTCCTCGAGGAGTTGCTTTGACGATCACCGATTCGGCGCTGCTGCGCCCGCACGCCGAGCAGGCGTACGCCGCCGAGCTGGCCGCGCTCGCGGCCGCCGACGACCGCCCGCGTCCACCGTCGTGGCGGCTGTCGCCGCACGCCGTCGTCGACTACCTCCTGGGCACGACGCTGCCCGACGGCACGCCGATCACGCCCAAGTACGTCGGCCCGCGCCGGCTGGTCGAGGTCGCCGTGGCCACCATCGCCACGGACCGCGCGCTGCTGCTGCTCGGCGTCCCCGGCACGGCCAAAACGTGGGTGTCCGAGCATCTGGCCGCCGCCATCTCGGGTAGCTCCACACTGCTCGTGCAGGGCACGTCGGGCACCGCCGAGGAAGCCATCCGGTACGGCTGGAACTACGCCCGGCTGCTCGCCGAAGGCCCGACCCGCTCGGCACTCGTGCCGTCACCGGTCATGACCGCCATGGACGACGGGCGCATCGCCCGGGTCGAGGAGCTGACCCGCATCCCGTCCGACGTGCAGGACGCCCTGATCACGATCCTGTCCGAGAAGACGCTGCCCATCCCCGAACTCGGCACCGAGGTCCAGGCCACCAAGGGATTCAACGTCATCGCCACCGCGAACGACCGCGACCGCGGCGTCAACGAGCTGTCCTCCGCGCTGCGCCGGCGGTTCAACACCGTCGTGCTGCCGTTGCCGGCCAGCGAGGACGAGGAGGTGTCGATCGTGGCCCGCCGGGTCGAAGCGCTCGGGCGGGCGCTCGACCTGCCCGAGGTGCCGACCGCGCTGGAGGAGATCCGCCGCGTGGTCACCATCTTCCGCGAGTTGCGCTCCGGCGCCACCAGCGACGGGCGGACCACGCTGAAGTCACCGACCGGGACGCTGTCGCCGGCCGAGGCGATCTCGGTGATCACCAGCGGCATCGCGCTGGCCGCGCACTTCGGCGACGGCGTGCTGCGCCCGGCCGACATCGCGGCCGGCATCGTCGGCGCCGTCGTCAAGGACCCGGTCACCGACGCGACGGTGTGGGCCGAGTACCTCGAAGCGGTCGTGCGTGAACGCCGGGACTGGTCCGACTTCTACCGCGCCTGCCGCGAGGTGAGCGGTTGACCGACCTCGCGGTG
>Ga0137412_10000292_pt1 | contig 34345 bp, 34 predicted proteins | sample CZODoug2_1_16fun_FD_122160 | JGI IMG/M metagenome (GOLD analysis project Ga0137412, IMG submission 122160) | Vadose zone soil fungal communities from Angelo Coast Range Reserve, California, USA - CZODoug2_1_16fungal (Hybrid Assembly) | ecosystem: Environmental > Terrestrial > Soil > Vadose zone...
TCTGCTCGGGCGTCATCAGGAAATGATTGAACAGGTGCTGCCGCCCGAACCACCAGCTCTGGCGTTCATACCAGAGCGCTTCCAGGTTCTTGACGATCGCGGCGTGCCCCTGCACACGGCCCTGCCACAGGTGATCGAACCAGGCGTCTTCCGCAAAGCACGCCACTGCGAGCCCGGCATCCGCAAGATCGATGGCCCACGAGTACTTCGCGAACAGTTCCTGAATGTCGGCCGGGGTCACGGTGCCTGGCTCCGCTCGAAGCGGAGCTCGGTCCACGCGTCGTGGTCGACGAAGACGGGTGTGAGCCGGTCTCCGATCGCTGCCTGGCCGTCGATGCGGGCAACGAGTCGCCCGCCGGTGTCCAGGTCGACGGTGGCGATCGTGTACGGGATGTCGTCGGCGAAGGATGGATCGAACGCGCGCCGCACCTCGATGAACGAGTACACGGTGGCGGCACCATCGACGTCGTGCCAGGTGGCATCAGGGGAGGCGCAGTACGGGCAGGTGGGCAGGGCGGGGAACCGCTGGTGAGCGCAGCTGCGGCATCGCTGGAGGGCGAGTCTGTGTTCGCGCAGGCCTTGCCAATAAGGGGCGCTGTCGGCGTCCGGAACCGGTCGGAGGTCTTCGTTGATCGCCAGCGCGCTCACCCGCGGACCGCGAATACGCGACTGTTCGGCCTGCTCATCGTCATCCCGTTACTCTAACCATGAGTCATGAACCGACGCTATAGACAAAACTCGACCGGTGAGTTGACATCGAGGTTGGCGCGTCCCTATGTTGGCGACGTGGCAACAGGACGGACGGAAGTCGCGATCGCGGGCGTCGGTTACACGCCGATCACGCGGAACTCGGGACGGTCCGTCCTCGACCTTGCCGTCTCGGCCTGCCGAGACGCGGTGGCCGACGCCGGCGCATCGCTGGACGCGATCGACGGGGTCGTCAGCTTCAGCGTTCTTGGTGATTCCGTCCCCAGCTCAGCGGTGGCGACCGCACTGGCGCTCCCGGGGCAGAGATTCGTCATCGACCTCTACCAGGGCGGGCAATCACCGTGCTTCACGGTCCAGAACGCCAAGATGGCGATCGCCCAGGGCTACGCCGACAGCGTGCTGGTCTTTCGAGCGCTGAACGGACGCTCCGGCATCCGGGTCGGCGCCGGTCAGCTCCCCGGTGGCGCGGCGCAGTACCGCTACCCCATTGGATACAGCCACTACCTGATGTATGTAGCGATGTGGGCGCAGCGGTTCCTGAACGAGACCGGCCATGACTCACAGGCGCTCGCCGCTGTTGCCATGGCCCAGCGCGAATACGCGATGACCAACGAGCGAGCGATCCTGCGCGAACCGCTAGACCTCGACGCCTATCTGGCGTCGCCGATCATCGCCGACCCATTCCGAGTCGCTGATTGCACCTCCGAGGTCGACGGAGCCTGTGCCGTTCTGGTGACGAGCCTGGAGCGCGCCCGCGACCTGAAGCACCCGCCGGCGGTAGTGGCCTCCGCCGCGTATCGCGCGGGCGTGCGCCCCGGACTGGACATCGGTGACCAGTTGCAGTGCGAGGACTACAGCCGCAACTTCACCTACCTTCTCCGCGACGAGCTCTACGGACGCGCCGGGATCACCAGCGCTGACGTCGACTTCGCCCAGATCTATGACTGCTTCACCAGCGTCGTGCTGATGGGGCTGGAAGGTCTCGGCTTCTGCGAGCGAGGCGAGGCGCCGGAATTCGTCGCGAACGGAGGCACCCGGCTCGGCGGGCCTCTGCCGGTGAACACCAACGGCGGCTTGCTGTGTGAGGGATACCTGCACGGCATGAACACCATCGCCGAGGCGGTACTTCAACTACAGGGCAGGTGTGGCACCCGGCAGGTCGCGCGCCACGACATCGGCGTCGTTACCTCTGGCGCGCTCAATGACGGATCAGCCCTCCTCCTGTCAGTAGATCGCTAGTCAAGGGAACCCCATGACTGAACTCCCGACCCGCATCACCCAGCTGCTCGGAATCCGCTACCCGATCATCCAAGAAGGTATGGGGCCGTTCAAGACGAGCCGGATCGCCGCGGCCGTCTCGGCGGCGGGTGGGCTCGGAACTGTGAGCATGCCGGGCATGACCAAGGAGCCCGTCGAAGGCTCACGCCTCTTGCGAGCGAACATCGACGAGGTCGCTGCCCTGACAGACAGGCCCTTTGCCGTCAACGTGCCTGTCGGCCGAAACGATGACGGGGCGATCCTTCCCGTCAGTGAGGCCTACATCAGGGCGGTCATCGCGGCCCGAAGGTCTGACGGCGCGCTGGCCACGCAAGTCGTGGCGCTGACAACGAGCGCGGGGTTTCCGGGGGAGTTCAGTGGGCTCATCCAGGACTCGGGCTTGATCCACATGCATAAGGTGGGCGCCACCAAGCACGCGATCCGTGCGGAGGAGGCTGGCGTCGATGTCATCATCGCCTCGGGCTACGAGATGGGCGGTCACACCCACGTCAAGCCAGTTCATACCTTCGTCCTCGTCCCGAACGTCACCGAGGCAGTGTCGGTGCCGGTTCTGCTCTCGGGCGGCGCTCGTGACGGACGGACCCTCGCGGCCGCACTCGCGTTGGGGGCGGACGGGGTGGCAATGGGCACTCGATTCATCGCCACGACGGACAACACGGATTGGCATCCGGCCTATGCGAAACGGATCGTCGATGCGGTCGAGGGCGATGACGTCGTCTTCCCGGCGGTGTACGGGCCGGCCAGAGGCCTGCACAACGCGGCCGTTGATCGCCTGCACCAGATCATCGAGGGAAACGAGATGACCCTCGACGAGCTCACCCGCTGGAAGGACGAGGGGATGATCCGGGCTCAGGAGACCGGCGAAGTGGACGCTGGCCTGTTGCCCGCCGGCCAGGTGTCCAGCGCGATCACCGACCTCGTGGAGATCGCCGAGTTCGTCCCCCGGATGGCCGACGAGGCACGCGTGATCCTGCAACAGCTCGCAGGGGTGCTGTCGTCATGAACGAGGTACAAATCATCGACGGCGTACGCACCCCTTTCGCCAAGGGTGGTCGCGCGCTCGCCGAGGTACATCCGGCCGATCTGCTCGCCGTTGCTTTGAGTGCGCTCATCGAGCGCACGGGCATCGACCCGAACCTGATCGGTCAGGTCGTCGGTGGGTGCGTCGACCAGGTTCGCGAGCAGGCGCTCAATGTCACCAGGACGGCGTGGCTGGTCGCTGACTTCCCCGAGGCAGTCGGGGTGACGACAGTGGACAGCCAATGCGGCTCGTCCCAGCAAGCACTGACGCTGGCGGCGGCACTAGTCGGATCGGGCACGGTCGACTTTGCGATCGCCTGCGGCGTCGAGTCGATGACACGAGTCCCTGGACTATCGAACCTCGCCGGACTGGCCGAGCCGGTACCGCCCAGCTACTACACGCGCTACGGCGAGTTCACGCTGCAGTTCGAGGGAGCTGAGCGAATCGCCACCAGGTGGGGCATCACCCGGCGAGACTGCGACGAATTCGGACTCAGCTCGCAGCAGCGAGCGGCCGACGCCTGGGCCGCAGGACGCTTCGACCGACAGATCACTCCGGTCCCGGCGCATCTGCTGGGTCCCGGCGCGGCCAATGCTGACTTCGCGCGTGACGAAGGGCTTCGGCCCACCACACTGGACGGGCTCGCCGCGCTGAACCCGGTCCACCGCACCGACGGAGTTGTCACAGCGGGCACGTCGTCCCAGATCAGCGACGGGGCGTCGGCCGTTCTGGTGGCCTCGCCCGAGGCAGCCGCCCGCGCCCGCCTGCGGGCCAAGGCATCGATCGTCGATCAGCTCCTCGTGGGAAGTGACCCGATCCTCATGTTGACCGGTCCCATCCCGGCGACCCGCGAACTGCTCGCCCGCAACTCCCTGACGATCGCAGACATCGATCTGTTCGAGATCAACGAGGCCTTCGCACCAGTCGTCCTCGCCTGGGAGCGAGAGCTCAAACCAGACATGGACCGGGTGAACCCGGACGGCGGCGCCATCGCGCTCGGCCACCCGCTGGGTGCTACCGGCACCGGGCTCATCACCAAGGCAATCCACCGTCTCGAAGAAGCGGACAAGAAACTGGCGCTGGTGACGATCTGTTGCGGCGGCGGGCTGGGCACCGGAACCCTTCTCCGTCGGGCCGCCGCCTGAGGGCAAGACGATCAGCAGCCTAGGAAAGGACATCATGGGCCGACTGGACCAGCGCGTCATCGTCGTCACCGGAGCAGGCCGAGGTATCGGTGCCTCGGTCGCCAAGCTCCTCGCCGGTTGCGGAGCGAACGTCGTGGTGAACGATCTCGGCGTGGAGGTGGACGGCAGTCGGGCCAGCGAGGGCCCGGCGCTGGCCACAGTCGACGCCATCACGGCGGCCGGCGGATCAGCGGTAGCCAGCTTCGCGGATGTATCGGACTTCGACGACGCCAAACGGATCGTCGACACCGCGATCGATTCCTTCGGCCGGCTGGATGTCTTGATCAATGCCGCCGGCATCCTGCGCGACCGAATGATCGTCAACATGACTCCCGAGGAATGGGAGCCAGTCATTCGCGTCCACTTGACCGGAACCTTCAACACGTCCCGGCACGCGGCTGCCTACTGGCGTGAACATCGGGGTGAGGGCAAGTACAGGCTGATCAACTTCACCTCGACCGCAGGCCTGTTCGGCGCGCCGGGCCAACCCAACTACGCGGCCGCCAAACTCGGCATCGTCGGCCTCACCCTGTCCTGCGCCCACGCCCTGCATCGCTACGGCGTCACGTCGAACGCGGTAGCCCCAGCGGCCGCCACCCGGATGGCCGGCACCATTCCCGACGAGCGACTGGCCGAACTCGGCATCGATCTCGAGGCCGACCTCTCCGCTGACGCAATCGCCTACCCGGTGTCATACCTGGCCAGCACCGAATCGTCGTGGCTGAACGGACGGGTACTCGGCTGCCACGGCAGAAGGATCTGTCTGTATACGAACCACGTCGTCGAACGGGAAGTGGTGTCCGCACAGCCCTGGGACGTCGACACCGTGTTCAGAGAAATGCCCGCGGCATTCAACCCGGCCCTACCGTCGATCGGCACCTTCTAGCGACGTTCGGCCCAGCCCGCGAGTCCGGTACGGCCGGCGGAGAACAGGAGGTCGATGAGGTGGACCTGACCACGACCCTTCATCGAGGAAGGCAGCGAACACCGGATCGCGCGGCGACAATCTTCAACGACCGCGTGACCAACTACCGGGACACCCTCGATCGGGTGCGGCGGTTCGCTGCCGGCCTGGTGGGCGTCGGCGTCGGAGTGGGGGACAGGGTCGCGATCTTGTCCCTGAACTCGGACTATTTCGTTCAGTACTTCTATGCAACGCCGTGGGCGGGCGGCGTGCTCGTTCCTCTCAACGCACGCTGGAGCGTCGAAGAAGCAATCTTCGCCCTGCGTGATTGCGACGCAAGGGTGCTGTTGGTCGACGCCGCGTGGGCGCCTCAGGCGGCCCGCCTCGCCGAGGCCTGCCCATCCCTACGCCGAATCGTGTACGCCGACGACGGTCAGCCCCCGCCCGGCCTCACCGCGTTCGCGGAGTTGGCCTCGAGTTCGGCAATGGACGACGTCGCGCGTGGGGGCGACGACCTGGCCGGCATCTTCTACACCGGCGGCACCACCGGAACCGCCAAGGGCGTGATGCTCAGCCACGACAACCTCCTGGTGTCAGCACTCGGCGGGCTCGCCGAGGAATTCCTGACCCGGGGAGGCCGGCTCCTGCACGCCGCGCCGATGTTCCACCTCGCCGACCTGGCCGGGTTGAACACCGAAGCTCTCATCGGCGGGACCCACGTGATTCTTCCGTCCTTCGAGCCCGGATCGGTGCTCGGCGCGATCGGCGCACATCAGGTCACCGACACAATTCTGGTCCCGACCATGATTCAAGCACTCGTCGATCATCCGAGCTTCCACGACCACGACCTCGCCACGCTCCGACGTGTCGTCTACGGAGCGTCCCCGATGCCGAGCCTGCTCATGGCTCGCGCTCAAGACGCCCTGCCGGACGTAGGGTTTCTCCAGGGCTACGGCATGACCGAGCTTGCGCCGATCGCGGCGATACTCGCCCCAGACGACCATGGCGACCAAGGCCACCGATCCTCGGCCGGACGGGCTGCGCCGCACTGTGAGATCCGGGTCGTCGACGAGAACGATGCCGAGTGCCCCCCGGAGACGATAGGCGAGATCACGGTACGAGGCTCCAACGTCATGCTGGGCTATTGGGCACGACCGGAGGAGACCAGCGTCGCCCTTCGAGGCGGCTGGATGCACACCGGCGACGGTGGATATATGGACGCCGACGGGTTCGTCTACATCGTCGACCGCATGAAAGACATGATCATCTCCGGCGGTGAGAACGTCTACTCCGCCGAGGTGGAGAACGTGGTCGCCAGTCACCCCTCAGTCGTCATGTGTGCCGTCATCGGCGTGCCCGATGAACGGTGGGGCGAGCGGGTCCACGCCGTCGTCGTACTGCGGGAAGGGCGAACCCTCGATCCGGTGACCTTGCGCGCGTTCTGCAAGAAGCACATAGCGGCCTACAAGGTTCCGCACACCCTCGACATCGTCGACGCCCTCCCACTGACCGCCGCCGGAAAGGTTCTCAAGCGGCAACTCCGCGAGCAACACAGTCGCTGACCGGGCACGTGCGCACGGAGCGACCCGTCGGTTCTATATCAACTTTGCGGTCAATCCTCGACTGAGTGGTTGACAAACAGTGCCGCTCCGAGCAAGGTCAGGGCCGTCGTCCCGCGTCTCGGCTGGGCGGACCACGGTTGTCGAGGTGATAGCGCCCGCTGAGGGCACAGCACTTCGCCGTCATCCTCGAAAGAGAGGCCGAAGATGGTGCAAGTCCAGCGCAGAACTCACCGAACCCGCCATCTGCTCGCCGGCTCGTGTGCGGCTCTCGCCGCCGCGACGTTGGCGGCCTGCGGAAGTTCGTCAGGCTCTTCAACGACACCGAGCGCCCAGACGTCGAGCTCCGGCTCAGGGTCGAGCCAATCCGCGGGCCTTCAGGCGGTGGTGGACAAGGCGATGATCGCGCCAACGTCGATTCCGTTGACCACGCCGCTGAAGTCCGCGCCACCCGACGGCAAGACGATCGTCTATCTGCAGTGTGAGGTCGCCCAGTGCAAGGAGGGCGGTGAGGGAGTTCAGCAGGCCACGTCCGCACTCAGTTGGACGCTGAAGTCCATCCCGTTCAAGTCCACCGACCCGTCAACGCTGAATTCGGCCTTCCAGCAGGCGCTGCAACTCAAGCCACTCGCCGTCATCATCGCCGGCATTCCGGAGGTGCTCTGGAAGAGCCAGGAAGCGGCTTACCAGCAGGCGGGGATCCCCATCATCCCGTTCTTCGTCGGTCCGATCGACCTGAGCTCGACGGTCATCGCCAACATCGGAAACCTCAACGACAACGCGTACTTCGGAAAGGTCCTGGCGGACTGGTTCATCGTCGATTCGGGCGGCAAGGGCGACGCGCTCGTCGCCAACGTCCCCGCCTATCAGGTGCTCACCTCGGTCAGCGATGCCTTCGAGAAGGAGGTCGCCAGCCAGTGTGCTGCCTGCAAGCTAAAGAAGCTGGATGTCACGGCTACCCAACTCGGCACTGGTGCATTCAGCTCGGTAATCATTTCCGCGCTGCAGAAAGACCCGTCCATCAAGTACGTGATGGCCACCGACGGCGTCTTCATCGATCCTCTGCCGGCCGCGCTCGCCGGGGCCGGGCTCGGTGGCACGGTGAAGGTCATTGCGCAGGGCGGTGACGCCCAGAACATCATCGACCTCAAGGCCGACCGGCTCGCCGCGCTGACCGGGCTGCCCACCATCTACGCGGGCTGGCTCTCGGTCGATGTCGCGATTCGCCACTACGAGGGCATGTCGATGCCGAGCGATGGCGGCGATGGCGGAGTCCCGACCCAGTTGCTGACCAAGGCATCGGTCGGATCGGTGACCGGAGCATTCGAGCTCCCGACCGACTTCCGGGACCAGATCAAGAAGCTCTGGCTGCTCGGGTGACTGGAGCGACCTCGGCGATGGAGGGTGACCACCGAAAGGTGGTTCCCCCTCCATCGCTCGTCGCCCGCAACCTTTCCAAGACCTTCGGCAGCGCGTCACCGGCCCTGGACGGAGTGAGCTTTGACGTGCAGGCGGGCGAGGTGCACGGGCTGGTCGGCCAGAACGGGTCAGGCAAGTCGACCCTGATCAAGATCCTGTCCGGGTATCACCGCCCGGACCGCGGCGGGGAGGTCGTGGTCGCGGGTAAGCGGGTCGAGACTGGAATACCCGCAGCGGCCCGCGCGGCCGGCTGCCGGTTCGTCCATCAGGATCTCGCCCTCGTGGAGTCTCTCTCGGTGGCCGACAACCTGGCGCTCACCGACGGCTATCCGTCGATCTTCGGAACGATCCGCCTCTCCCGCTCACGCGCAGATGCCCGTCGCGAACTGGAACGGTTTGGGCTCGACATCAACCCGCAGGCGCTTGTCGCCACGTTGTCCCCGGCGCTGAAGACCGGCGTCGCATTGGCCCGTGCTCTGCTCGGCGCTCGACTGTCACGGGTCAACCTGCTCGTCCTCGACGAACCGACAGCCACCCTGCCCGACGCCGAAGTACACCAACTGGTGGACATGGTGCGTCGCGTCGCCGCCGACGGCATCGGCGTCCTGTTCGTCACGCACCGCCTCGATGAGGTCGCCGAGCTGAGCGACGTCGTCACGGTTCTGCGAGACGGTCGAAAGATAGCGACCAAGGCCATCAACGTCGTGGACAAGCTGAGCCTCGTCCGAATGATGACTGGCAACGAACTCGCGGACGTGGCGACAACTGCGCCGGCCGGCCCAGCGCTCACGCCGCGACGATGCCTATCGGTCAGCAATCTCACGACGTCCGAACTCCGCGGCGTCAACGTCGACGTCCGTGCCGGCGAGATCGTCGGCGTGGCCGGCCTCGTCGGCTCGGGACGTGAGACGCTGCTCCAGGCGATTTTCGGCGCCGTCGACCGGGATCGCGGCAACGTCACTGTCGACGGTGTCTCCGTGGCAGCGCACCGGCCCGGTCAGGCGCTTGCGGCCGGAGTGGCCTACCTCCCTGCCGACCGGCTGTCCAAGGCCGGGCTTATGACGTTGACGGCACGAGAAAACCTGACCATCGGGGATCTACGCCCGTTCTGGCGCTGGCCAGTGATGCGCCGGGGCGTCGAACGGCGCGAGGTCCGAGAGTGGTTCGACGAGCTGCAGATCCGCCCCAGGGACGGAGCTGAGCTGAGCTTGACTGCCCTCAGCGGTGGCAACCAGCAGAAGGTCATGCTGGCCCGGCTGTTGCGTCGACGTCCACGCGTGCTGCTCCTTGACGAACCAACTCAAGGCGTCGACGTCGTGGCGAAGGCCGGTATCCACCGCCAGCTGCTCAGCGCGGCCGAAGCGGGCGCGGCGGTGCTCGTCAGTTCATCCGACCTCGACGAACTGGTGGCGATCGCGCACCGAGTCCTCGTCTTGCGCCGCGGCCTGGTCGCGGCCGAATTCCGTGGTCACGAGGTCACCGCCGGTCGGCTATCGCTGGAGTCCCTCGGTGCAGCAGGTACGGAGCCATCATGACAAGCGAGCAGCTCGTGGCTAGCCAGGCAGCCATCACTCATGGGCGTCGTGGTCGACGGCGCATCACGTTCGGCCTTGATCGCTTCAGCGGGCTCTACCTCTGGGCTGCCTTCATCGTTGTCTTCGGCGTCTGGAAGCCCGACCTCTTCCTCACGTCGGTCACCCTGCGCACGGTCACATCGCAATACGCCGTGACCGCCATGCTTGCCATCGCAGTCCTGCTTCCTCTCGTGGCCGGCGGGTACGACCTCTCGGTCGGGGCCAGCGCGAACCTCGCCGCGATCATCGCCATCGTGTTCCAGACCAACCATCACCTGGGCATGTGGGTATCGATGGGCCTGGCCCTACTCGCTGCCACAGGCGTCGGCGTGATCAACGGCTTTCTGGTGGTCAGACTCCACGTCAGCCCACTCATCGCCACGCTCGGGATGGCGACGGTCGTCAGTGCCGTCCAGTCGATCGCATCCAGCGACAGTCAGCCGTTCCCCCCGTCCTCGCCGAGCTGGGGCCTGCTGTCCCAGCGCACATTCGGCGGCGTACAGGTCGTCTTCTTCTATCTGGTCGGGCTCGCCTTCGTGGTGTGGTGGGTGCTCGAGTGGACTCCCGCGGGTCGCTACCTGCGCGCGGTCGGCGGCAACCCGGAGGCGGCTCGACTGGCTGGGGTGGCTACCGGGCGTTGGACGTGGCTCGCCTTCGTCGGGTCTGGTTTCATCGCGGGTGTTGCGGGTGTCATGTACGGATCGCAATCCGGGCCGTCCCTGACCTTCGGGCAAGCGCTGTTACTACCGGCGTTTGCGGCGGTCTTCCTGGGATCGACCCAGCTGACGCCGGGCCGGGCGAACGTCTGGGGGACACTGCTGGCCGTCTACGTCCTCGCAACGGGCGTCAAAGGCCTGCAACTGGTCACCGGGGTGCAGTGGCTCAACGACATGTTCAACGGGGTGGCGTTGCTCGCTGCGGTGTCGTTCGCCGTCTGGCGTCAGGGGCGTACGTTGCGATCACGCAGACGTCGAACCTGGTTGTCGAGACGACCGGCGAACGAGGACGTCGGGGCCGCTCCCTAGTGCGGTGAGCCGCCACTATCCGACCTGGCGAGACCCTCCGAGCCAGTAGGGCTCACGTAGCGCGCGCCGGGACAACTTGCCCACCGGCGTCTTGGGGATCTCCGCAAGGATGTCGAGTGAGAGCGGCTTCTTGTAGCTCGCCAAGCCATTGGTTGCGCAGTGCGCCTGGAGTTCCTCGAGCGTCAGATAGGCCTGTGGAGCGAGCGATACGCAGGCCTTGACCGCCTCGCCCCACCGCTCGTGGGGGACGCCGATCACGGCGACCTCCCGAACGGCTGGGTGCGCTGCCAGGACGTCCTCAACCTCTCGCGGGTAGACGTTCAGGCCGCCGCTGATGATCATGTCGTTCTTCCGGTCGCTGATGGTGATGTAGCCCGCTGCGTCCTGGACCGCGAGGTCGCCCATCCTGAACCAGCCGTCGGCGTAGGCATCCGCGGTTGCCTCGGGTTGACGCCAATACGCCTCGGACACGGCATCGCCTCGCACCCAGATCTCTCCGATCTCCCCGGCCGGCAGTGGTGTCCCCGAGTCGTCGGCAACCTTGACGTCGAAGAACGGAACCGGTCGGCCGCAGGAGGCGAGTCGGCTAGGGCATTCGGCCAGCGCCGCAGTGTGTTCCTCCGGATACATGACCACGTTGTAGATGGTGCCGCCCTCGGTCGAGCCGTAGCCCTGAAGGAAGATCGGCCCGAACGCGTCGATCGCGCGACGAAGGGCCGTCGGCGCGATGGGGGAGCCCGAGTAGAGGATCTTCCGCAGGCTCGTCAGGTCGCGAGTCGAACGGTCCGGATGGTTGACGAGCGCACTGATGATCGTCGGCGCGAGGATGGTGTGGGTGATCTGCTTGGTCGCGATGACCTCGAGCACGTGTGCGGGGTCTGTTTGCGCCACCATGACCGAACGGGCACCGCGAAAGAGTGCGGGGCCGATCAGGATCCCTGACTGATGCGACATCGGACCGACGTGCATAAAGCTGCTCTGAGAGCCCACGTCGTCCATCAGCAGCGCCAGGATGTTCCGGTAGGCGTTGACCCACGCCCGGTGGCTGTACACCGCTCCCTTGTAGTTGCCGGTCGTCCCGGACGTATGGAGGACAAGGTAGGGCTCGCTGTCGTCGAAGCGTCGCGGCTCGATCGGATCGCTCCGTGCGAGCGCCTGTTCGTAGGTGCCGCCGGGCCCGACGACCAGGATTTCGAGGGGTGCGATCTGCCTGGCCGCACGAAGACGGTCCATGGTCGGAGCGAACTCTGGACCGGTGACGATGACCTTCGGTTGGAGGTCGTTGATCGTCCAGGCGTATTCACGCTCCCCGTCGCGAGCGTTCAGTCGACCTCGGACCGCGCCGATCATGGACGTAGCGAGGTCGGCCTCGACCCATTCGTTTCGGTTGTTCATCAGCGCCGCAACCCGGTCTCCCGGTTCGACTCCGAGTCCGATGAGAGCACCGGCGAGGCGTTGGCTTCGTTCCCACAGTTCGTTGTAGCTGAGCGAACCGGCTTCGTCGGTGAGCGCGATAGCCGTCCCGAAGCGCTGTACAGCTGAGCTGATGAATTCGTGAACGAGCGCGGCCATGCTGACCTCTTTCTGCTGCGCCGGGTTCCCGGAGCAGACCCTTCATCGGCCGACAAAGGCTGGCGGTCGTTTCTCGGCGAAGGCGTTCAAGCCCTCGCGGGCGTCGACGCTGGTCAGGCAATAGCGGGCGGTGACTTCTCGCTCGAGCCGCAGGCCGGCCGGCGTACCAGTCCCTTCGTGGAACGCAGCGTTCAGAGTCTGCTTGGCGTTCGCCACCGCAAGCGGTGACCGTCTGGCCACCGTGGCCGAGAAGTTTTGGGCTGCGAGCAGTAAGTCCCCCGGCGCCAGCACCTGTGACACCAAGCCCCAGTCGAGCGCTTCCGCCGCGGGTAGTAGGCGTCCGGAGAGGATCAACTCGCGGGCCCGCATCGGGCCGATGGCACGGGGCAGCAGAGTCAGAACCCCGCCCCCGCCCATCTGTCCGTAGGTGAGGTGTCCGTCGCCGATGCGGGCCGTTGTCGAGGCAAAGACGAGGTCACACGAGAGCATCAGTTCGAGTCCACCGGCGATAGCCAAGCCGTTGACGAGGGCCAGGTATGGCTTCGGATATTGCGAGATCTTGCTGAAGACCTCATGAAGATCGGCCAGGAACCGGGGAAACTGCTGAGGGTCGCTCTGCAGAGCCAGGTACTTAGCCATGTCTCCGCCGGCGGAGAAGGCGTCTCCGGCCCCCGTTACCGCCACCACCCTGACCTGGATGTCTTCAGCCAGTTCGTCGAAGATCGCGCCTAACTCTCGGACAGTCGCCCAGTCGAGCGGATTCATCGACTCCGGGCGATTGAGCGTGACGACCGCGAGACAGGCATCTGCAGCCTCGAGCGGGAGCCGGTTCACCAGGACGGGATCTTTCAAGTTCCGTGCACCACCTGACAGATGACTGTCCGAGTAGGGGACATCCGGTCGAGAGACTGACCCTACCAGCTGGTCGATTTTCAACGCTAGTTTCTGTAAACGACCCAATGGTAGGTAGCTCTGGGCGATGACGTCATCTCAGCCGGCGCCGTCGCTAGCTTTGGCGTGGAATATCCGTGGGGCGGCCGTAGGTCACTGCATTGCTTATGACTGGTGCGAGAGTGGCGACGAGTTCGGCGTCGGGCCGGGCGCCGAGGGCGTCGTTCACGGTGGAGAAGGCGACGCGGAGCGCGATGAAGGTGGTGATGGCGAAGATTTGGTCGTCGTCGAATCCGGCGTCGCGCAGTGCCTGGACATCGTCGACGGTGGTCCGGTTGGGGTCATGTGCGACGGCGCGGGCCCAGTTGGCCAGGGCGCGTTCGGTCGGGTCCAACGATGAGTCCTCGCCGCGCAGGACGTCGGCGGTGAACTGGGGGTCAGACACTTTGGCCAGCTTCCCGCCCCAGGCTAGTGAGCAGTAGCTGTCGCCGAGGGTCGCGGCACAAGCCGTGACGAGGATGCCGCGCTGGCGAAGAGTTAGCCGGCCGGTACGGACGGTGTCCCTGAGCAGGCTGAACAATCCGTTGATGGTGGCCGGCATCCGTCCCCATAGCCGGCTGGCATTCATGACGTACCCGAGTTCTTCCAGGTCGTCGGTTCGCAGTTGCTCGGCGGCGGCCGTGGCCGGGTAGTGGCCCAGGAAGTTGCCCGTCGGCTCGTCGTCATGCCCCGGCAGGAGGGCGACTGGCTTGGTGGCGAGGTAACCGACGACCAGGATCTCGGCGCGCAGCGGTAAGCCGTCCCGAATCCGCTGCCCGGCGAGGGTCCGTGCGTGGTTGAGGAATTCGGCTTCGCCGACGGCCTGGATGGCCTCGTAGGCAGGGCCGGTCGCGGCTAGGGCCCGCGCGTAGTGCTCGGGGTCGGCGAATTCCCAGGCGAACGGAATGTCGAGCCGGCGCACGTCCTGGTAGCCGCTCTCGGTGAGCAGTTGTTCCCCGGCACCCGGTCGGCCCAGGGACACCATGGCGGCCTGATTATCGACCTTGTCCTGGTTGGCGAGGGTGAACGGCGCGAGCGCCCAATTCCCGGGCGAGGCTTTGATGTGGCCCCAGACCGTCAGGCCGATCCGGCCACCGGGCCGAAGAACCCTCAGCGCCTCGGTCAGGGCGGCGGGGGTTGTTCCCCAGATTCCTCGAAAGCTCGTCACCACATCGAAGGAGCCGTCGGCCCACGGCAGGGCATGCATGTCACCGACCTGTAGGTCAGCGTGGGGCGAGCGATCGCGCGCGACCGCGACGAGACGCGGCGAGGCGTCAAGACCGGCGCAGGTCGCCCCCCGTGCTGCGGCAAGTTCCACCGCCAGACCCGACCCGCAGGCCACGTCGAGCAGGCGATCGCCCGGCCCGACGCCGAGCGCTTGGTGCAACGCCACGTACTCGCGTGCGTTTGCCGGCTCACTCAGCGTGGCGAAGTCGGCCGCCTTGCGCCCCCAACCCTCATCGACCAGCGTCCACTGCGCGGCGTTACCCGCAGACCCTGTCATTGCGGGTTCGGGGGGCAGAAGTTTCTCGGTGTGACGGTGTCGACGTAGCTGCCGGGTTGCAGCACCGCAGATATCAGAACGATCCAGCCCGGGAACGCCAAGGACCTGTGCCGCGTCCCCACGGCGACGCCGCGCCGGCCGACGCCGTCGTTGGTCACGTCGAACCTCATGTGCGATTCCTCCATAGTGCTAGTGAAACAAAGACGCCTGTCCCCGGCTCTTCTACGTGCTGCCCCGATTCCCCGGTTCCCTCCGACGTCGGGCGTGTGCGCTCCGGCTTGGATCTCGACGATGCGGCTTCGTGCGCGGCGTCGGCGTGGCCGAGGCGGCTCGGTCATTCCTGTCCCGAGCTCGGCGATCATGGTCCGCGGTCGAGACGTGTCTGGGGTCGAGTGCGTTCGGAGATCATGTGCACGGCGCGAGCGCCGGGGCGAGAGCGTCGAGCATGTGGTCCAGTTCCTCGATGCTCCGGTATGGCGGCAGCGTGAGGATCGGCATGTCGGCACCTGCGGCATAGCAGCGTTCCAGTCCCTCCCGGGCGGTTGCGGGGTCGCCCCACAGCGTCAGCTCGTCCAGCAGGATCTGCGGCGTGTGTCCCGTCGCCGCCACGACCTCGTCGACCGCCGCGGCGAAGCCGAGCTGCCGCAGCCGCGTGGGGTAGAGCGGTCCCATGCTGTTGAGGTAGAACTCGACCCACCACGACGCGAGCGCCCTGGCCCGGTCCGGGTCGGGCGACACTGCCGCCGGGATGCACGGCCACACCTGCGGCAGCGCCCGTCCGGCGGCGCCGTGCCCCAGCACCCGGATTCCGTCCTTCAGTGTGGAGACGGGGAACAGGAACGGGCTCCAGCTGTCCGCGACCTCGCCGCACACTCGGATCGCCGCCGGGCCGAGGGCGGCCAGCATGATCGGGACAGTGGACGGGCCGACGGCGAGCCGCAGCCCGCGGCTGCCGTTTCCGGGGGAGAAGCGCTCGCCGTCGAGAAGCGAACGCACCTGACGCGTCATCGCCGCGAGCCGCGGCACAGCAGCGCGGAACTCGACGTCGTGCAGGCCCTCGGCAAGGGCCGGGCTGCCCGCGCCCAGGCCGAGGACGAACCGTCCCTCCGAGATCTCGTGCAGGCTCGTCGCGAGCATGGCGATCTGGGCGGCGCTGCGTCCCCAAATGTTCAGGACTCCCGTCCCTATCCGGATTCGGCTGGTGCGGGTGGCGACCTCGGTCAACAGCACGGACGCGTCGTGCCCCCAGCCCTCGGCCAGGAAGAACGCGTCGTAGCCGAGGGCTTCGGCGCGGGTGGCGACGTGCAGCACCACCTCGCGCCGGGTCTCCATCGGGGTGAGGCCGACGGCCAATCTCATGTCGATGCCTTTCGGGCCAGGATCGTGTTGGTCGTCTCGGGGATGAGTACTTCACTCGCCGCTGGTGTGAAGCCGTGGTCGCGCAGCCGCTCGGAGAGGGTCTCGGCGGAGAAGGAGATCCCGTCGCTGCGGTAGGCGAGGTACTGCAGGAACCAGAGTGCGGCAAAGGCGGGTCCTGGGGCGGCGTCGTCGAGCATGAAGTCATGGACGATGAGCAGGCCGCCGGGCGTCAGACTGGTCCGTGCCTTGGCGAGCACGACATCGATCTCGGCGTCACCCAGTGCACTGAGCAGGTACGACAGCAGAACGACGTCCTGGCCGGACGGCCACGGGTCGCGCACGGCGTCGCCGGGCAGCAGGTCGATGCGTGCGGCGAGACCGGCCTCGTCGCGGTAGGTCCGGGCGACGTCGACCACGGCTGGGAAATCCAGGACGGTCGCACTGAGGCACGGGTGGCGCGCGCACAGCGCGATAGAGAAGGCCCCGCTACCGCCCCCGACGTCCAGCATCGTGCGGGCGCCGCCCAGCGGCGTCCTCTCGGCGAGGACGCGGGCGGCAGCGTGCGACCCGGCGTGCTGGGCCGCGGTGAACGTGCGCGCCTCGTCGGGCCGCGACAGCAGGTCCGCGAACGTGTCGAACGCCGCTCCGATGCCCGCCAGTCCGGCGTCGAGGTGCACCAGCGCCGGGTAGATCTGCTGGGCGACCTGCAGGCGGAAGTACTCGCCGTACTCGCCGGGTGAGCCTCGCGCCAGGTACCGCTGGCACGCGGGCGCGTTGGTGTAGGACTTCCCTTCGGCGACGATCAGGCCTAACGCCGATAGCGCGTGGAGCAGTGTCTGCAGCGGGTGCGCCGCGATACCGGTGTCGTCCGACAGCTCGGCCGTGGTGCGCGGCCCGGCGGCCAGATGGGTGAACAGGTCGACCCCCAATGCAGCGAACAACGCCTTCGAGGCCATGAACCCGTAGGCGATGCTCGACAGCTCACGACGCTCGGTGACGGCCCGCATCTGTGCTCCTTGCGCTCGGCCGGACTGGAACTTGCTCGGACTACTGTGACGGGGCCGGCTTGCAATCGGATTGCAGCGCACGACGAGTGAGGATCAACCGTGCAGTTCCGGATCCTGGGGCCGCTGGAGGTCGCCGCTGAGGGTGCGCCGCTCGCCATCGGCGGACCGAAGCCGCGCGCCCTGCTGGCCGCGCTGCTCGTCCAGCCCGGGATGGTCGTCTCCACGGACCGCCTGATCCAGGCGGTATGGGGCGAGGAGCCGCCCGGCGATGCGCTGAACGCGTTGCGGGCCTACGTCTCCCGGTTGCGGACGGCCCTCGGGCCGCCGGTCCGGCTGTTCCACCGTGTACCGGGATACGTGCTCGACCTCGCCGACGGTGAGCTGGACGCCGCGCAGTTCGTCCACCTGCTCGGCGCCGCCCGCGAGCACGGGGCCGCAGGCGAGCACGACCGGGTCGTCCGTACCCTCGACGCCGCGCTCTCGCTGTGGCGGGGTGACGCGCTGGCGGAATTCGCCGACCTCGACTTCGCGGTCACCGAGATCGCCCGGCTCGATGACCTGCGACTCGTCGCCGTCGAGGAACGGATCGACGCGCTCCTGCATCTGGACCGGGGCGCCGAGATCGTCGCGGAGCTCGACGGGCTCGTCCGGCGGTTCCCCGTGCGGGAGCGTCTCGCGGTCCAGCTGATGCGCGCGCTGTACCGCAGCGGGCGGCAGACCGAAGCGCTGGCCGTCTACGGGCAGCTGCGAGGCCGGCTCGTCGACGAACTGGGGGTCGAGCCGTCGGAGCAGGTCCAGGAGCTGCACCGCCAGGTGCTGGCGCACGATCCGGCGCTCGGGCGGTCCCACGTCACCACGGGCCGCAACCTCCCGCGGCGGGCGACGAGCTTCGTCGGTCGAGACGCGGAGCTCGTCGGGGTGGCCGCCGCGACCGAAGCCGCGCCGCTGGTAACCCTGACCGGCGTAGGTGGGGTGGGTAAGTCCCGCCTCGCCCTGGAGGTGTCGGAGCGGGTGCGGGCGCGTTTCACCGACGGGGCATGGTTGTGCGAGCTCGCTCCGCTCGCCGACACAGGCCCCGTCAGTCACGCCGTCGCCGCTGCGCTCGGTGTGCAACAGCGCTACGGCCTGTCGATGGAGCAGACGCTGATCGAGTACCTTCACGCGCGGACGCTGCTGCTCGTCCTGGACAACTGCGAGCATGTGCTGCCCGCCGCCGCTCGGCTCGTCGGTGAGATCGTGGCGCACTGCGCGGGTGTCGTCGTGATCGCGACGAGCCGGGAGGCGCTCGGCGTCGACGGCGAGCAGGTATGGCCGGTGCCGCCGCTGTCGGTCGACGACGCGACGGCGCTGTTCGTGCACCGGGCGCGCAGCACCCGGCCGGACTTCGACCCGGACCGGGAGACCGAAGGCGCCGTCACGGAGATCTGCCTGCGCCTGGACGGGCTGCCCCTCGCGATCGAGCTCGCCGCGGCGCGGATGCGGATGATGAGTGCGACGGAGGTCGCGCAGCGGCTCGACGACAGCAGGCTCCTGGTCGGCGGTCCGCGCCCGGCCCAGCCGTGGCACCACAGCCTCGCGGCGGCCATCGACTGGTCCTACCAGCTGCTGTCCCACCCGGAGCAGACCTTGTTCGCGCGGATGTCGGTGTTCGCGGGCGGCGCCGACCTCGACGGCGTGCGGGGGGTGTGTGCCGACCCGCACACCACCGACGGTGAGGTGCTCGATCTGCTCACCGGGCTCGTTGACAAGTCGATGGTGGTAGCGACGCCTGGCCGGGTAGGCACCCGTTATCGGATGCTCGAAACCCTGCGCGCCCACGGTCACCGGCGCCTGCGCGAGTGTGGTGAGGACGCCGCGCTCGCTCGTCGTCATGCCGAGTACTTCACCGACCTGGCCGAACGAGCAGCGCGGGGAGTCCGTGGTGCCGACGAGCAGGCCTGGGTCGAGCGCACGCTGCCCGAGCGCGACAACCTGCGCGTGGCCTACGACCAGGCTTTCGCGGACCGGAACGGGGAGTTGGCGCTGCGGCTGGTCACGTCGCTGGCTGAGGTTGTGTACCTGCGGGTCGGTTACGAGTCGGCGGCCTGGACGGAACGGACCCTGGACATCGCGCCGGCCGATCATCCGCTGCTCGCAGCCGCTGCCGGCGCCGCCGCGCGTGGTGCTTGGAATCGCGGGGATTTCGCCAGTGCGCGCACGCTGGCCGCCCGAGCGGGAGGTCACGTCCCGTCCCGGGGAACCGCCCGGATCGCCTATCCCGCCGACGTCGTCGCCGACGTCGCCCTGTACGAGGGCGACATCGACTCCGCGCTGCGGCACTGGGAGGCCGAGGTGATCGCTGCTCGCCGGGACGACGATCCGATCCGGTTGGTCTGGACGCTCTACTACGTCGCCGTCTGCCACGCCGTGCGTCGGGAACCCCGGTTGGGGGTCGCGTCCGCGCGGGAGTCTGTTCAGGTGGCCGACGCTACGGGCAACCCGACGGCGCGATCGATGGCCCGGTACGCGCTCGCGCTGGTGGGCAAGAAGGTCGATCCGGACCGAGCGCTGGCACTGTTCGACGAGGCCGCCGGGCTGGCCGCGCAGGTGCACAACTACTGGTGGCACGGGATCGCCATGATGGAGGCGGCGGCCACCCGCGCGGTGCACGGCGATCCGGCGGTGGCGGCCCGGGCGCTCCTCGACGTTCTCGACCACTGGGACCGCCTCGGTGATTGGACACAGCAGTGGCTGAACCTGCGCTACGTCGTGCGGCTGCTCGTCCGGGTCGGAGCAGACGCGGAGGCCCGCGAGCTGCACGATTACCTCGTCGCGGCCGGCCGGCCGTCGCCGCTCGATGAACCGGGCAGCGGCCTGGTTGGGGCGCAGTCAAGTCCCACGCTCAGCGGTGTCGACGCCGTGGACCTCGCCCGGGTCACCCTGACGCGGTGGGCTTGACGGCCGTTGACGGACGCTGCATCCGCGTTGCAAGCCCCCTGCAACGGCCCGGTCGGATGCTCGGCTCCTCAACCACCAACGATTCGGGACTTGACATGACCGGAACCCTGGACGAGAGCACGATCGATGTTGACCGTGCCCTGAAGACGAAGCACCGTGCGATGTGGGCGCTGGGCGACTACCCCGCCGTCGCGGCGGACGTGATTCCCGAGCTGGGCGCGATCCTCGTGGCGGCCTGCGAGGTTGGCGCCGGGGACGAGCTACTGGACGTTGCGGCCGGATCGGGCAACGCCGCGATCCCCGCCGCTCTGACCGGAGCGGACGTGGTGGCCTCCGACCTCACCCCGGAACTGTTCGCCGACGGTCGCGCCCGCGCCGCCGTGCGCGGGGCGCACGTTGAGTGGGTGGAGGCTGACGCCGAGGCACTGCCGTTCACCGACGGGCAATTCGATGTCGTGCTGTCCTGCGTCGGGGTCATGTTCGCGCCGCACCACCAAGCCAGCGCCGACGAACTGGTCCGGGTCTGCCGGCCCGATGGCCGCATCGGCCTGCTCAGCTGGACGCCCGAGGGCTTCATCGGTCAGATGTTCGCCACGATGAAACCCTTCGCCCCGCCGCCCCCGCCCGGCGCGCAGCCACCGCCGCTGTGGGGCAACCCGGACCACGTCCGCGCGCTGCTGGGCGACCGCGTCACGAGTGTGACGGCGCGCAGGCAGACGGTCACGGTCGACCGGTTCGCTACACCCGCCGACTGGCTTGACTACTTCAAGGCCAACTACGGGCCGACGATCGCGGTGTACCGCAGCATCGCCACCGATCCGGATCGGGTGGCCGAACTGGACCGCGAGCTGATCAGGTTCGCCTCCGGGCAGGCCGGCGACGGCGGCGCGATGGAATGGGAATACCTGCTGTTCACCGCCCGGAGGACGTGACCGGGAACGGGCAACGGCGGCGCATCCGTGGCGACCACGGGTCTTCGGTCCGTGGTCGGCGCGGATGTCAGCAGTCCGGCTCCGCGGCAGGGTGGTTCCAGCGGCAACTGTGCGACCCGCCAAGGAGGATGACGATGATCCCGCACCACGCCGTTGCTGCCCTTGGCGTGAGGACGTGGTGATGGGAGCGGCCGAGCTGGCAGTGCGGTTCGCTGCGGGCGAGCCGGGGAGTGTCACCGAGGTCTACCGGGCCTATGGTCGGCTGGTGTACACGGTGGCCTATCGAGTGCTGGGCGATGCCAGCTTGGCCGAGGACGCCACCCAGCAAACGTTCGTTCAGGCCTGGCAGAACGCGGCCAGCTTCGACCCCAGCCGCAACCTCGCGCCCTGGCTGGCCACGATCGCGGGCCGCTCGGCCATAGACGTCTACCGTCGCAACCGCCGGCACCGCGACCTGACTCTCACTGAGCCGGAGATGTCCAGCCCGCCCCCGTCGGCCGAGCAGATCTATGACGTCTGGCAGGTCCGCCGCGCCCTGGACACGCTCCCAGCTCAGGAGCGTGAACTCATCCGGCTGCAGCACTTCCGAGAGTTCACCCACACCGAGATCGCTGACCACCTCGCCATCCCGCTCGGCACCGTCAAGTCTCGGTCCTTTCGGGCCCACCGCCGCCTGGCCGGTCTGCTCGGTCACCTGCGCGCCGAACCCGAGGCCGCCGACGGCGGTGAGGACGACCGGGCCCGCACGGGCGGAGTCGGCGAGGGAGAGGCCGAAGCTGGTGTCAGCTCGTGAGCGACGACGACGTGCTCGCCTACCTGAGCGGCGACACGGACATCACTCCGACCACCCAGGATTCGGCTCGGCTCGAGCAGACCCGCGAACTGTTGGGTCGGCCGGAGTTGTGGGTTGAGCCGAGCCCGGACCTGCAGCAGCGGGTCATCGCGGCGGTCACCGCCGCAGCAGCTGCGCCGAACCATAACGTTGCCCCGACGGACCACGGTGGTGCGCCGGTGATACCTGTGCAGTGACGGCGGCGGGGCCCGCGGTGGATCAGAAGCACCGGCACCGGCGAACTCGTTCCGATCGGCAGCTTCAACCAAGCCACCGACGTCACCCTCTGGGCCGGCGTGGGACCCGGCGGCTACCCCACCATCGCCATCGCCCGGCAACGGGTCAGCGGCGCGCCGGCGTCCTCGGGGCAGAGAGTCCTCACCGGCCTGAGCCACCGCACCCGGTGATCCGCTTTGTGGGCAATGGTGTACAGGCGCGCTGTAAGCCTTGCTGTCGGCCGGCGGCAACGCTGCGAACGGCACTTGACCCCCGTGCTGGTCGCGACGGTTCTGGACGTGCCGATGACGGAGGGCACCGCTTGGCACGAGCCGGGGCCACCGAGACGGAAAGTGCCAGCTCCGGTGCTCGGCGAAGCGAGATTTCGTCGGACTGGGAGATCGTGTCCGCCTCGATGGTTCGCAGTCCTTCGCCCAGACGCTCACGAGCCTGCCGTAGCGGCTTGAGAGAATTCGTGGACGTGCTCGCCGGCGAGGAGCGCTCCGGGTCGGCCTGATGTTCTTCGATGAGGTGGGTCTGCAGCGCGGCCGCAACCTCGTCCACCGCCTTGAGTGCCCGATAGATGGCCCGGTCATGGGCGCCTTCGTCAACCATGGTGTCAGTACTATGCGTTCTGCACGCGCTCCAGGATCACTACGATCTCGGCCTTGGTGGATTTCCAGACGCTGGTGGTGAGGAAGCTTTGCACCACCCGCCATCCTTCCGCCGCGTAGCTGTTGAGGGTGTCCTCCAAGATCGTCGGGTCGAAGTTGCCGGCGAATCGACTGTCGCGTTCGGTCAGAACCTTGTACTCAATCATCTGCTTGTCTCCCTGCTGGTCATCCGCGGCGAACGACGGCGAGCGCCACGACGTAGGCCAGTCCGCCGATGGCGCATATCAGCGCCCACGGGTTCCCCGTGCCGCCTCGGGCCAGGTCGATGATGGCGCCGCCGAGGCAGAACGCGAGCGTCACCAGTCCGGCGACGGCCGTCGCTCGGAGGTCGATCAGGCGTTGACGCTCGTCACCGGTGAGTCGAATGAGCGCTGCGACGTCACCGCTGCCCCGCGACCACAGGAACGCCACGCCACAGCAGACGGTGTAGATCACCGCCAAAGCCACGGCCAGATATGGTTCTCCACCGGCCCAGGCCGCGAGCGTCACTGCCGCTCCGCCAAGCGCGAGTGTCCCAGTCGTCGCCCACCGCCGGGCCGTCATCGTCTTCGTGGTCATGAGTCTCCCGGCCCATCCTCGAGGTGAAACATCTGCTCGACAGTTGTCGAGAAGAACCGACCGAGACCGAGCGCCAACGGCAGGGAGGGGAGGTATCGACCGGTCTCGATTGCATTGATCGTCTGCCGTGATACGTGCAGTGCTGCACCCAGATCACTCTGCGAGAGCCCTCGGGCAGTGCGCAGCTCCCGCACCACGTTCTTCACGGTGTAAAGCTAACTTGTCACCCCTGGGTGGTGTCAAGGACGCTTTCCAGCAGGCATCGACTCGAGACGCTGCCCCCGCTTGGCAGCTGGATGGCCGGAGCAGCAGGATGGCTGCGTGAAGTTGAAGCTCGACCTGCACGACATCTACAACCGCGGTGACGAGATCGAGCGCGCGCTTCGCGCGATCATCGACGAAGCGATTGCCAAGAAGGCGCCGCTCGTCGAGATCATTCCGGGAAAGGGCTCGGGACAGCTCAAGAAGCGGGTCCTACGATTCCTCGACCGCAAGGAGATCAAGGCGCTCTATCACCGGGTCGAGAAGGACTCGGACAACTTCGGTCGCGTGTTCGTCCACTTTCGCTGGAAATAGATGTGACTCAGCCAGCTGACGAGCGGTCTCTCGACGACATCGAGTCTGCCGACTGGGGAGACGCTCCGAGCGACGCGTCCACCATGGTTGCCCGGATCCATGAACTGCGGCGGGTACCGATCGGCCGGCTGTCAGCCGATGATGTACGGCTTCTCATCGGACAAAAGGTGGGCGTTCACGCCTTGCTACCTATCGCGGTCGAGCACCTGAGCCGGGAACCGTTGCTGGCCGCGACCTTCTACCCGGGTGACTTGCTGCGCGCCGTGCTCCGAATCCCCAAGGCGTACTGGGAGCAGGAGGCGGGACTGCTCGAGCGGTTGAGGTTGCTCGTCAATTCCCTTGACGAGGTGCCATCCGAGCTTGAAGCGGAGGTCCGGTCCTTCAGGGGCGAGACCTAACCCTCCATGATCAACAGCCCGTGAGCTTGCGAATTCGCTTGCTGCGAGGCTGTTGATCATCGTGTACTGCGGGCGTGCCTGACCAGATTTTCGAGCATCCGCGGCTGGTCGCGATCTACGACGTGACCATCTGTCTCGTCGAGTGGTGCGTTATCCGTCGAGTGGTGCGGTATCCGTCCAGTGGTGCGTTACAACGCACCACTCGCGCGATAACGCACCACTCAACTGCTGAGGTGGCGGCAGTCGAGTCAACTGTTGAGGTGGTGGCAGTCGAGCTCAGCCCGATGCGTCGAGGTACTGCTTGGCCAGGCGCTTCGGGGCCCGGGCCAGCCAGGCCTCGGTGATCAACTCGTCGAGTTCCTCGGCGGCGATGTCGTCGAGGCGGACCAGGATCGCCGGATAGCCGGTGAAGTGCGGCGTGGTGAAGAACGCCGTCGGGTTGTCGGCGAGCAGCGCCTCCTTGACGCCGACGTCCGCCACCCGGGCGCACAGGATCGGCCCGTCCGGCGCGTCGGCGCCCAGAGCCTCGAGGTCACCGCGGCGCAGCGGACGTTCCCATACGAACGCTTTGGCCTTCACCGACCAGGCGAGATTGCCCCGCGAGGTCTCCTCGCTGGTGTCCGGCAGTGCTAGGGCGAGGCGGCGCACGTCGTCCCAGGTAGCCACGCGCTCACCTTAGGACGTTGGTGCTCGCATCTGCCGTCTACGGGATGGTGCGGCGCTGATGACCGGTTCGGTGGCGGCCGGGTGTGGTGCCGATGATGTTGGTGAAGGCGACGATGAAGCTACTGGGGTTCGCCCATCCGCAGGCGTGGGCGACGTGGGTGGTGTCGTGGCCGTCGGCGAGCAGGACGAGTGCGTGATAGATGCGCAGCTGCGTGCGCCACTCGTAGAACGTCAGGCCGAGTTCGTTGCGTAGCAGGCGGCTGAGCGTGCGGGCGCTGGCTCCGACCCTCTGCCCGAGTTCGGCCAGCGCGGTGTTGTCGGCCGGAGTCTCGTAGAGCATCTGGGCGATGGCTTGCAGCCGATCGTCGTGCGGTTCGGGCAGCTGTAACGGCTGCTCGTGTGCCTCGTGGAGTTCGTCGACGAGGACGCGTCGAAGGCGACCGCGGGCGGCTCGGTCATACAGGCCGGCGTCGCGGTCGTAGTTGCGCGGGCCGGTGAGGGTCAGCAGGGCTTCGCGGGCCAGGTCGGAGGCCAGGAACACGGCCGGATGGCCTGGTACGAGCCGGGCCAGGGAGGCCGGCAGGAACTCGATCCGCATATCGGTCTGGCCGTGAGCGCGGTGGTAGTGCGTGAACTCGGCCGGGATCCAGGCGACCCGGTTGGCGGGAACGATCGAGGTGCCGCGCTCGGTGTGCACGGACAGGACGCCCTGGGCGGCGTACACCAGGTGTCCACGGGGATGGGAATGCGTGGAGCTGGTTCCGCCCGACGGCCATAGATGGGCCCCTCCGGACGGCCACAGCCGGGACGTCGAACCGGATTGGGGAGGTTGGCGGCCAACGGGCATCGGTTGGCATTCTACCGGTGGCCGGTCACCGCGCCGCCCGGCGAAAGTGGACGGATGACGATGCGAGCGGCGGTCTGTGTCCGGGCGGGTGGCCCGGAGGTACTGGAGATGCGTGAGCTGCCGGTACCGGTGATTCGGGACGGTTGGAGCCTGGTGCAGGTCAAGGGCGCGGGCTTGAACCGGTCGGAGCTGCGGACCCGCCAGGGACATTCCCCGAACGTGGCGTTCCCGCGCGTGCTCGGGATCGAATGTGTGGGCATCGTGGCCGCCTCCACCGATCCCACGTTGCCGGAGGGGGCGACCGTCGCGGCGGTGATGGGTGAGATGGGCCGGGAGTTCGACGGCGGCTATGCGGAGTACGCGTTGTTGCCGAATGCGCTGCTGATGCCGGTCACGACCACGCTGCCCTGGGACCTCCTGGCCGCGCTACCCGAGACCTACCTGACCGCGCAGGGCTCGCTGGACGCCTTGGGCGTCGGGCCGGGTAGCCGGTTGCTGATCCGGGGCGGGACCTCGTCGGTGGGCCTGGCCGCCGCCTCGATCGCGTCCGGCCACGGTATCGAGACCGCGGCCACGACCCGCCGCCCAGCCAAGATCGACGCGCTGAGCGCGGCCGGCGTCGATCAGGTACTCCTCGACGACGGTGAGTCGCTGGCCGCGAGCCTGCACGCGGTCTGGCCCGAGGGCCCGGACTACGTTCTGGATCTCGTCGGGACGACCACGGCGGTGCAGTCGCTGCATCTGGTCCGTCGGGGCGGGACCGTGTGCGTGACGGGCTCGCTCAGCGGGTGGTTGATCCCGGACTTCGAACCGATAGCGATGATCCCGTCCGGCACCAGGCTCACGGCCTTCCACAGCGACAACCTGAAGGGGAGCGCCGGCACGGCCGTGCTGCGACAGGTGATCCGCGAGGTCGAGGCCGGCGTCTATCGACCCAACGTCGATCGGGTCTTCGACCTGGACGACATCGTCGCGGCCCACCACTACATGGAGAACAATCAAGCGACCGGGAAGGTTGTCGTGGTGCCCTAGCTCGATGTCGGGGGGAGGACGAGGCCGGCTCGCCCGAGTACGCCGCGGCCAAGGCCGGCCTGATCCGATTCACCCGCACGGTGCGTCCACCCGGTGTCCGCGTCAACGGCATCGCACCGGACTGGATCCGCACGTCCCGGGCCGAGCGCCGATGGCCGAGGTCGAACGGGCCGGGGCGCTGCCGCAGCCGCTCAGCTGAGGGCGCCGCGCAGCCGGTCGAGGAACGGACGCTGCCCGCCCGCCAACTTCGTCGCGGCGACGTCGAGGGAGAACCAGGCCGCGCGATCGATCTCGGGGAAGGCTTGTCGCCGGCCCGACCTCGGCGGCCACGCCATCTCGAACGTGCCGGGCACGACGGCGTCCGGATCGAGGTCGCCCTCGACCGCCCAGATCGTCACTACCTTGCCGCCGGACTGCGTTGCCTCGCCCAGCTCGATCAGCTCGCCCGGCGGTACGGGCAGGCCCAGCTCCTCGGCGAACTCGCGCCGGGCCGCGGCCAATGCTTCCTCCGGCGGCGCGTACTCACCCTTGGGGATCGACCACGCACCGTCGTCCCGACGGGCCCAGAACGGCCCGCCCATATGCCCGAGTAGCACCTCGATGCCGTCATTGGCCTTGTGGAACAGGAGGATTCCGGCACTCGTCTTGGTTGGCACGAACCCAGTCTGGCCTGCGCCGGGCGAGTCGGACATGTACCATCCGATATTCGATGATCGGATGCTAAGATCATCTGGTGGTATCCGCTGACGCGTACCTGGGACGCGATGAGCGCTCGCGGGAAGAGCCCCGGGATCCGCTCCAGCCGGATCAGAACGGGTGGCCCGCCCTCGCGTGGGAAGAGCGCGAGTGGGTCTCGGTGCTACCCCCGGGCATGGGCTCGCGCACCCTCCGCCGCCGGCATGCCGACCCCTACCGGGCCGCCGTCCCGCCCCAGATCGCCAAGCTCGACGTCCAGTTGCCGACGGCCGCGATCGCGGCCGCGGACGAGGCGTCGACCGAGATCGCTCGCTTCGACGCCGAGATGGGGGCCGAGATCGCGCCGTTCGCCGCGATCTTGCTCCGATCCGAGTCGGCGTCGTCGTCCAAGATCGAGAACCTGACGTCAGGGGCCAAGGCGATCGCGCTGGCCGAGCTCGGTGGCGACGATCGGCAGAACGCGTCCGAGATCGTTGCGAACGTGCACGCGATGCAGGCCGCGATCGATCTGGCCGATCGGCTCGACGAGGCCGCCGTCCTCGCGATGCACGCCGCACTGATGCAGCGCAACCACCCCGACGAGGCCGGGCGCTGGCGCACCGAGCAGGTCTGGATCGGCGGCGGCGACTTCGGCCCGCACGGCGCCGCGTTCGTGCCACCGCACAACGAGCGGGTGCCCGAGGCGATGACCGACCTGATGTCGTTCGTGCGGCGGGACGACCTGCCGGTGCTGGCCCATGCCGCGCTGGCGCACGCGCAGTTCGAGACGATCCACCCCTTCGCCGACGGCAACGGACGCACGGGGCGGGCGCTGGTGCACTCGATGCTGCGGGCCCGAGGGCTGACCCGGAACGTCACCGTGCCGGTATCGGCGGGCGTGCTCACCGACACCGATGCGTACTTCGCCGCGCTGACCGCCTACCGCCGAGGCGACGCGACGCGCATCGTGCGGCTGATCGCCGACGCGTCGTTCACCGCCATCGCCAACGGACGGCAGCTGGTCGCCGACCTGCGCCGGGTCCGGCAACGGTGGAACGACGTGATCAAGTCCCGGCAGGACGCGTCGGCGTGGGCGCTGGCCGACCTGCTGTTGCGCCAGCCCGTGATTGACGCCGACGTCGTTCAGCGCGTGCTCGGTGTCACCTCGGCGAACGCGCACCGGGCCATCCGGCAGCTGGCCGAGGCGGGCGTGACGTCCGAGTTCAGCGGCCGTCGCCGCGATCGCATGTGGCAGGCCCGCGAGGTCCTCGTGGCGCTGGACGAGTTCGCGGCCCGAGCCGGTCGGCGGCGCCGGGCCAGTCGCTGACGTCGACCACCCCGACTTTGGTTCGGACGCCTTGCTATGTGGAGCGTCCGAACCAAAATCGGGACAGGGGTTAGATCGGGCGTATGAGCCTTCCCGAACCCACGGCCGCTGGGCGTGTCGTGATCACCGGCGCGTCGTCGGGAATCGGGGCCGCGCTCGCCGGGCTGCTGGCCGCTCGCGGGCATGCGCTGATGCTGGTCGCCCGTCGCGAAGAGCGCCTCGCCGAGCTGGCCGAACGGCTCACCGCCGAGCACGGGGTGACCGTCGAGCCCCGACCGTGCGATCTCGCCGATCGCATGGCCCGCCGGGCCCTGTCGACCGATCTGGCCGGGCTCGAGGTGGCGGCGCTGGTCAACAACGCCGGGTTCGCGACGTTCGGCGACCTGCACGAGCTCGACCCGGAACGCGAGCGCGAGGAGGTCGAGCTCAACGTCGCCGCCGTGCATGAGCTGACCCTCGCCGTACTGCCCAGTATGGTGCGCCGCCGGGCCGGCGCGATTCTGATCACCGGGTCGACGGCCGGCGTCCAGCCGATACCGGGACAGGCCACCTATGCCGCATCCAAGGCGTTCGCCAATTCATTCTCCGAGTCCCTGCACGGCGAGCTGCGTGGCACCGGTGTGTCGTGCACCCTGCTCGCGCCGGGACCGGTGCGGACCGAGTTCACCAAGGTGGCCGGGGTCGAGTCCACCGAGACGACGGTGCCCGGCTTCGTCTGGGAGAGCGCGCAGCGAGTCGCCGAGGCGGCCGTCGTCGGCCTGGAGAAGGGCCGTCGGCGGGTCGTGCCGGGTTGGCCGGCCCAGGCGATGACGCTCAGCCAGTACGTCCCGCACGGCATGCTGGTGCCCGTGATCCGTCGCGTCTACGGCCGCTTCGGCCTCTAACCCGCAGGGGGAGCGACGAGCGGGCCGGCGCCGACGACCTGCTCGACCATCGCGTAGTCGTCGCGGACCGCCCAATGCTCGACCAGTCGGCCCTCCGCCACCCGAAAGATGTGCACCTGCGGCCAGGTAACTCGTTTGCCGGTCGGAGCAATGCCCTGAAGCCTCGGCAGTCCGCTCCCGATGTGGGTTACGGTCGCCGTCATCCACACCATGACCTGATCGTCCTTGCTCATGATCTGGTGGACTTCCACGGCAGCGTCGGCGAATGTCTGCCGCATCCAGGCGCCCACGTTCCGCCACATCGCGATCCCGCGCTGACCGCTCACGTTGTCGTAGGTGTCCTCGGCAAGGACCTCGTCGAGGCCGATGAGCTCGCCGCTCGGCTCGTACAGGATGTCCAACAACCGCCGCACCAACGTTTCGCCTTCGTTCGCACCAACGTTTCGCCTTCGTTGTCCATCAGGTACCCCACCCGCTCGCCGTGATCTAACGCGGTTGCGCCTCAGGAACGCTACGGAAGCGCGCACGACCCGGTACCCGTAGTTCCACCCGAATTCCGACGGCTCACGGGACACCTATGGCCGATCCGCCGCGCCGTGCGGCGTGTCGGTGGGTTCCGCCCGCGGGTCCGTGAGTGCTATGTTCAGCTCGGCTGAGAAGTTGATCTTATTGTCACGGTATTACCAGTGAAAAGGACTGGTTGCGATGACTGCACCTTCACTGCCGGCGACGCAGATGCCGTCCGTCGTGCCGCGGCCCCGGTTGGAGCTGCACAATCTTCAGATCGACCAAACGGTGGCGGCGAACCATCGTTGCGGGGTGACGCACCTCCCGACCGGGAGGGTCTGCCTGCTACCCGAGCGGCACCAGGGTGGCTGCCAGTTCACCGAACGACCCCTCACCGACTGACGTCACGAGGGCGGCGTTCCGGCCAGGTCGGCGCACTGCCGCACCTGCGCCCACTGCGCGTTGATCCGCGTCGCCTCGGCGCCGGTCGCCGGTAGCGGGATGCCGCGGTCGTCGAGGTGCGCCGGAGCGAACCGGGCGGCCACCACGCGGGAGGGCCGAACAGTCAGCGTCAGCACGCCGTTGTCGTCCTGGGCGTTGCCGAACGAGCGCCACCACAGGTAGTTGCCGAGTCCGTAGGCGACGTAGGCACCGTCCGAACGCCAGCCGGCTCCTTGTAGTTGATGGACGTGCGCGCCGATGACGGCGGTCGCCCCCGCAGCGGCCAGGGTGTCGGCCAGCGTGCGTTGGTTGGCGTCCGGGCAGCCTGTGTACTCCGTCCCCCAGTGCAGGTAGACGATCACGGTGTATCCGGCCGCCTTGGCCGTCCGTACCGACTGCACGAGCCGGTCGCTGTCGGCGCTGGCGATGCCCGGCGAGGATGCGCCAGCCGAGTAATTGGCCAGCGTCTCGTCCCGGACCTGGCTGGCGGCGATCACCGCGACCTTGACGCCGTTCACCGTGGTCGTCCACGGCGCGAACGCGGCGTCGGCGTTCGCGCCGATACCGACGACGGGGAAGTGGCTGGTCCGGATGGCGGCGAGCGTGTCGGACAGACCGACGCTTCCGTAGTCAGCGGCGTGGTTGTTGGCCATCGTGGCGACGTCGACGCCCGCGTCACGCAGAGCGGTGAGGGCGGTGGCCGGCGTCCGGAAGTGGAAGTCCTTGGCGGCCGGCTCGCCCCGGATCGTGATCGCCGTCTCGAGATTCACCATGGCCAGGTCGGCGCCGCGCAGGCCCGCGGCGGCGGGGCCGAAGGCCGTCGCGGGATGCGCCAGCAGCGACGCGGTGCGTTCCATGAAGTGCACGTCGCCCGCGAACGCGAAGGTGAACTCGCCGGACGGCCGGACCGGCTTGGACGAGGCAGACGTCGCTGGACGCGTGGTCGCCGGGGCCGAGGCTGAGACGGACGGTGCCGGCGAGCTCGACGACTGATCGGTTCGATTGCCGCCCCCGCTCGTGCAGGCGCCGGCGGTGACGGCGAGCACGACTGCGGCGATCAGGGTGATATGTCGTCGGACGGCTCGGGGCATCGCACTAGCATGCGACACGTCGACCGAGAACCGTCCGAGGAGAGCCCGTGTCCACCACCGCGCCCCGTCAAGCGTCCGCCCAGACCGTCAAGGTCGCCGCGGGCACGACGGCGATCGACGCGCTGCGCGAGGCCGGCGTCGAGCTCAACGGCCCGTCCGGCGCCGTCGTCGTGCGCGAGGTCGGCACCGGCACCCTGCGCGACCTGGCTTGGGCCCCCGAGGCGGACGCCGAGGTCGAGGCGGTGCCCGCGTCGTCCGAAGACGGCCTGGCCGTGCTGCGGCATTCCACCGCGCACGTCCTGGCGCAGGCGGTGCAGGACCTCTTCCCGGGCACCCTGCTCGGCATCGGGCCGCCCATCGAGAACGGCTTCTACTACGACTTCGCGCCGGCGCAGCCGTTCACCCCGGACGACCTGGTCGCCATCGAGAAGAAGATGAGCGAGATCATCAAGGCCGGGCAGCGGTTCGCGCGGCGGGAGATCACCGACGCCGATGCCCGGATCGAACTCGACGCCGAGCGGTTCAAGCTCGAGCTCATCGACCTGAAAGGCAGCGCCTCCGGCGAGGAAGCCACCGAGGTCGGAACCGGCGGGTTGACCATGTATGACAACCTCGACGCCAAGTCCGGGCACCTCGTCTGGACCGATCTGTGCCGCGGCCCGCACCTGCCCACCACCCGGCGCATCCCGGCGTTCAAGCTGATGCGCAGCGCGGCTGCATACTGGCGGGGTAACGAGAAGAACCCGCAGCTGCAACGCATCTACGGCACTGCGTGGGCGTCCCGCGACGATCTGAAGGCCTACCTCGTCCAGCTCGAAGAGGCGGCCAAGCGCGACCATCGCAAGCTCGGCGCCGAACTGGATCTGTTCAGCTTCCCCGACGAACTGGGCTCTGGCTTGCCCGTCTTCCACCCCAAGGGCGGTGTCTTGCGCCGGGTGCTCGAGGACTACGTCCGCCAGCGGCACGTCGACGAGGGCTTCGACTCGGTCAGCACCCCGCACATCAGCAAGGACGGGCTGTTCCACACCTCGGGCCACCTGCCCTACTACGCCGACAGCATGTTCCCGCCGATGGAGCTGGAGAACTCCGAGTACCGGCTCAAGGCGATGAACTGCCCGATGCACAACCTCATCTACCGCTCGCGGGGGCGCTCGTACCGCGAGCTGCCGTTGCGGCTCTTCGAGCTCGGCAACGTGTACCGGTACGAGAAGTCCGGTGTGGTGCATGGTCTGACCCGGGTGCGGGGCCTGACCATGGACGACTCGCACAGCTACTGCATGCCCGAGCAGGCGCCCGCCGAGATCAAGCACCTGCTGAACTTCTGCTTGGGCCTGTTCCGCGACTTCGGCCTGGACGACTTCTACCTGGAGCTGTCCACCCGCGACGACTCCAAGCCGGACAAGTTCATCGGCACCGACGAGCAGTGGGCGGCTGCGACCCGGATCCTTGAAGACGTGGCCACCGAGTCCGGGCTCGACCTCGTACCCGATCCGGGCGGCGCCGCCTACTACGGCCCGAAGATCTCCGTGCAGGCCAAGGACGCGATCGGCCGGACCTGGCAGATGTCGACCATCCAGTACGACTTCAACCAGCCGGCCGGGTTCGAGCTGGAGTACCAGGCCGCCGACGGCTCGCGACAGCAGCCGGTGATGATCCACTCGGCGAAGTTCGGGTCGATCGAGCGGTTCGTCGGCGTGCTCATCGAGCACTACGCCGGCGCGTTCCCGGCGTGGCTCTCGCCGGTGCAGGTCACCGGCATCCCGGTCACCGACGAGCAGGTGCCCTACCTGGTCGACGTCGCGAAACGCCTGCGCAGCAAGGGGATTCGCGTCGAGATCGACGACTCCGACGATCGCATGCAGAAGAAGATCCGCACCGCGCAGAGGCAGAAGGTGCCGTTCATGCTCATCGCCGGCGAGGCCGACGCGTCGTCGAACGCGGTCTCGTTCAGATACCGCGATGGCGAGCAGCGCAACGGCATCCCGATAGAGCAGGCCGTCACCGAGATCGCCGACTTCGTCACGCGGCGGGTCAACGAATCGCCGACCTCGGCCCACTTCGAGTCGTGATCGACCAACAGCCGGCGAGCGACTTCGCCGGTGAACCCGACGCGTTCGGACGGCTCTGGACGCCGCACCGGCTGGCGTACATCCAGGGGGCGGGCAAGCCGTCGCACGACGACGCGGGGGAGGAGTGCCCGTTCTGCCGGGCGCCGAAGCTGTCCGACGAGGACGGCCTGATCGTCGCCCGGGGCCAACTCGTCTACGCCGTGCTGAACCTGTACCCGTACAACGCCGGGCACCTCATGACCGTCCCGTACCGGCATGTCGCCGACTACGCCGACCTGACCGTCGACGAGGTGGCCGAGCTGGGCTCGTTCACGCAAGTGGCGATGTCGACCATGCGGGCCGTGTCCGGGCCGCACGGGTTCAACATCGGCATGAACCAGGGCGTGGTCGCCGGGGCCGGCATCGCCGCGCACCTGCACCAGCACGTCGTCCCGCGCTGGGGCGGCGACACGAACTTCATCCCAATCGTGGCCCACACGCGCGTACTGCCCCAACTGCTGTCGGACACGCGGAGGCTGCTAGCGGACGCCTGGGTGTCTTCCTGACGTTTGTCTTTACGTGGAGCGTATGGACCGGTACGGTTCGGCGGTGCTTGTCCGGCCTGCGTGTGCGGCCGGGCCATTCGGGGGGATTCAATGA